>Ga0070765_100000204_pt1 | contig 36254 bp, 34 predicted proteins | sample HubBroMetageWFT5_FD_71516 | JGI IMG/M metagenome (GOLD analysis project Ga0070765, IMG submission 71516) | Warmed and freeze-thawed soil microbial communities from the Hubbard Brook experimental Forest, New Hampshire - Hubbard Brook CCASE Soil... | ecosystem: Environmental > Terrestrial > Soil...
GCTGGAGTGAAGCACGGTATCGACTTCTTTCAGCAGTGCCACCGACTTCGCAATGGGGATCCAATCGCCGGTATGCGTGCCGTCGTAGAGAACCTTCTCCAGAAGAATAGGAAATCGAGGGCCTGGTTTTCCCTGCAGATGGCGCAAGAAGCTGCGCAGATTCCCGACCTTTGTGATGTTGCCGAGAAAGAACGAAAGGATAAAACCCTCGTGCTCGCACGATTCCGCCAGCCACTGGTCGTGTGCTTCCCATTCATCGTCGGTAGGGTCACCCGTGAGAACCGGTTCTCCGCGCTCGTCGAAAGTGAGCCGGTTCGGAAACGGGTGAGGCTTGGCTTTGCCTTCCCGGACGCAGGTGCAGCGCACGAACGCATCAAGGGCCATGGGTTCACCTCCGCCTGCTCTGTGGCAAAGAATTTACCGAACGGAATTTACCGAACACCGTTCGGATATACCAATATTTTACTAGCCTCGCCTGTTTTCAGCCGCTCCATGGCCTTGGAGAAGTCCTTCATCGCGATGCGGTCGGTGATCACGGGATGCAGATCGAGCTTGCCGGCCTTGAGCAGCGCCGTCATCTGGTACCAAGTCTGATACATGCGTCGCCCGTTGATGCCCTGTACCGTGATGCCTTTGAAAATAATGTCTTCGGAAAAATTCAGTGAGATGGGCTTCGATGTCAGGCCGAGGAGGGAAATTCTTCCGCCGCGCCGCACAATGTCGAAAGCTGTCCGAATCGAGTCGGGATGCCCCGCCATTTCGAGCACCACGTCAACGCCCAGGTCGCCGGTCTTCTCCATCACAATCGCACGAACGTCTTCTTTCGAGGGATCGAGGACATAATGTGCTTTCATCTCACGCGCAATCTTGCGCCGGTGCTCGTTCACTTCAATGGCGAACACGGTCGTTGCGCCGACAGCCCGCGCCACGGCAATGGCAAATAGCCCGATCGGTCCACATCCCGTGATGGCCACAGTTTTGGCAGCGATCTCACCCGCCAGCACGGTATGAACCGCGTTGCCGAGCGGATCGAGAATCGAGGCGTACTCCTGCGGGATCGCCGGATCGAGCTTCCAAATATTTGATTCGGGGATGACCACGTACTCGGCGAAGGCACCGTCAGCGTCCACGCCGATAATCTTCACGTTCTGGCAAATGTGCGCTTCGCCGGTGCGGCATAGCAGGCACTTGCCGCAAGCCACGTGCATCTCGGCGGAAACGAAATCGCCTTCCTTGACGCTGGTCACTTCGTCGCCGAACGCAGCGGCCTCGCCGCAGAACTCATGCCCCGGGATCAGCGGAGGGTGAATCCGGTTCTGCGCCCAGCGATCCCAGTTGTAAATGTGCAGGTCGGTGCCGCAGATCGACGCCACCTTCACTTTGACCAGCACTTCGTTCCGGCCAAAAGCGGGAATCTTTACCTCGCGAACCTCGGCGCCCGGCGCGGCCTCCGCTTTGACGACCGCTAACATCGTGGATGACATGACGGCTACCTTATGAATTCAGACTCGGACACAAAACATTTGATTTTAGCACCGGGGAAGAGGGATGCGCCTTCGATGCTGGAGTTGCGAAGCATCAACGCTCCGGCGCCAGGCTCCGGTTAGATTTCGGCGCAACCGTTTTGTAATTCTCCGACTTCCCTCGAGGAATACTCAGCGTCTTCCATCCGCTTGAGCGGACGTGCTTGGCCAGGAAAACGATCTGCCCGGTGTGGTAGGCGTAGTGCGCGATCTGGCGGTTGACGGCCTGCAGCACGGTATGGGGCTCTCCGCGGATGGTCACGCTGCGCGTGACGTCTTCTGGCTTGAGCGACTCGATCGCCGCAAAAACCTGCGCCCAACCGTCTTCCCACAACTTCATGAGCTCTGCGCGGGTGGTTGCAGGGTTGAGCTCGAATTCTTGATCGCGAAAACGATCTGGCTTCTCTCCATCGGAAGTGAGGAAGTCGGTGAAGCGCGAGCGCATATTCCCTGCCATATGCTTCACGATGAGGGCAACGGAATTCGACTCCGGGTCCAGCGTGATGAACAGTTCTTCGTCTTTGAGCTGCGCCATCGCACCCTCGGCCAGGCGCTTGTGCCCGCGCATCTGGCGGCGGGCTTCTTCGATATAGTGAGCTGCAGCGTCAGTCATGAGTTTGGCCTGTTACGAATTAGACGCTGGGGTTGGCGGCGGGATGATCGGGTACGGCGCCGTCAGAATCTGCTGTCGCACCTCGATCTCCAGTTCGAACCCTCCCACCCATTTGGCAAACAGGTTGTAGAGCAGTGCGCTAATCGCGCCCATAACAAAGCCCATGATGCCGTAGGCCACGGGCATAAGCACGGCGAAGCCGACTCCGAAGATTCCGGCTAAGGGATTGTTCTGCTGGCCGAGAGCAGCCCATGACGCACCTGCGATCAGGAACAACGGCGCGCTGATTAGGCCAATGCAGGCGTAGAGCAATCCCAGGATCCTGGCAACTGACAGCACTCCAACCGATTTGATGATGTGCATAGACCGCTCCTTAATTTCCAGATTGAGTTGATTGTCCCCAGCCACCGCCACCCGGCGACTCGACCCGGATGCGCTCGCTTTTTCGAAGCCGCGTACTGAACTTGCCTGGCATCTCTTCGACCGCGCCGCCGCTTCGGATCACGCTCGTTTTTCCGGGCGCGCCCGCCTTGCCGCCTGCAAGCCCCCAAGGCCCGCGTGCGCGCCGGTCGGCGAGAAGCGTGACCTCGCAGTCTGTCAGCACTTCAATCTCGCGGATAATTCCATCACCGCCGCGATGCGTTCCGGCTCCCCCGCTGCCGGACCGAAGCGAGTAACGTCGAACCCGCAAGGGATAGGCATACTCTAGCGCCTCAGCCGGAGTGTTCAGCGAATTCGTCATGTGCGTATGCACGCCAGAGACGCCAGACTTCCCAGGGCGCGCGCCCATTCCGCCCGCGATCGTCTCATAGTAAGCAAAGGGACGGCCGGTACGGGGATCGACTCCACCGATGGTGAGATTATTCATGGTTCCGGACGCAGCCGCGGGAATGCGCTCGGGAACGGCCTGTGCGAGCGCGCGCAGCAGAACGTCGACGATGCGCTGCGAAGTTTCGACATTTCCTCCGGCGACCGCAGCCGGTGGCCGCGCATTCACAACCGTCCCTTCCGGAGCGATAACGCGGATGGGCCGCATCAGTCCCGATGTTGCCGGAACATCATCGGCCAGCAGGCAGCGGAAAACGTAGAAGCACGCCGAGTAAGTGATCGCCTCGACAGCGTTTACGCTTCCTTCGACCTGGTGATCGCTTCCTGTGAAGTCGATCGTGACCAGCGGGTTAGAGGCCCGTCCCCTCACGCTGACCGTCACCGCGATCTTGACTGGCTTGTCGCTAATGCCGTCGTCATCTAGAAAATCTTCAGCGTGATAGCTGCCCGGGGGCACCCGCAGCAAGAACGTCCGCATCAGTTCTTCCGAATACCGCAGCAGCTCTTGTGCCGCGTGCTGGGCCCGGTCGATTCCGTAGCGCGCGCAAACTTCCCGCAGCCGCTCGGCCCCGGTGTGGCAAGCCGCGATCTGCGCACCCAGATCGCCTTCCCGCTCTTCGGGCGTGCGCACATTGTTCAGCAACAGCGCCAGCACATCGCGGTCCATGACTCCTGCGCGCATAAGCCGCACTGGAGGGATGCGGAATCCCTCTTGATAAATCTCCCGGCACAAACCCATCGATCCGGCATAAGTTCCGCCCACGTCTGCATGATGCGCGCGCGACGCTACATAGAAGTCAGGTGCGGCGCCACCCCGGCGCCGGAGCGGCTGCACATAGACCGGAGCTACAAGGGTGATGTCGGGCAGATGCGTTCCACCCCGGAAAGGATCATTCAGCATGACCACGTCCCCCGGCGCCATCTCGCCCGCGGAAATCGCCGCCCGCACCGACATTGGCATCGAACCCAGGTGCACCGGCATGTGGTCGCCCATGGCGATCACTTCCGCCGCGCAGTCGAACACGGCGCAGGAATAGTCGCGACGCTCCTTGATGTTGGGGGAGAACGCCGTTCGGCGCAGCGCCGCGCCCATCTCCTCGGCAAGCGAGTGATAAAGGTTCTTAAAGATTTCCAGCTCGATGGGATCGCGCCTCATGAGGCGCAGTGTACCGGATTCGTGCGCAGTGAAGGTCGATCGACGAATCGACGACCGCCTGCGCTCAAAGAAAATTCTTCGGATTGTTGCACAATTCTGTTGACACTGCATTCATCCTGCCGCAATATCTTGTGCTAAGGACGCTGCCCGTACCACAAGTTGGGTTGCGTTTCGCAAACGTGTCAAGTGTTTGACATCTTTTGCAAGGGAAAATCGTTCACGGAGGAATCTTCATGGCAACGAAGAAAAAGGCAAAAAAGAAGAAACACTAACCGTCTGCGAAACGATACTTCGCACGGGCCAAGATTTAACCAGCCTCTCAGGAGAAGCACCTCTTGAGAGGCGTTTCCTTTTGACAGCTCCAATTCGGGCGCCAAAATTCTCCATATATCGATTCCTCCTGGTGTGTCACAATTGGGAGCCACAAGCTTCAACGGTTGGGTGGGGCGTGGGCGCAAAAAGATGAATGCCAGGAAGAAGAGCGCGGGCAAGAACAAGACGGATGAGATCTTCATCCCAGACAAACTCTATTTCCGCATCGGCGAAGTAGCCACCCTGTGCCGCTTGCCCGCTTACGTGCTGCGCTTCTGGGAAAGCGAGTTCCCGCAACTCAAGCCGGTAAAAAGCAGCACGGGCCAGCGCATGTACCGGAGACGCGACGTGGAGAGCGTCCTGCGCATCAAGCAGCTGCTCTACGAACAGGGCTTCACCATCGTAGGCGCCCGCCAGCAACTGCGTTCCGAGGCGAAAACGGATAAGGGCCAGTCTGCCATTCCATTTCCCACGCAATCTTCCGCCGAAATGCAGCGCATCCGCCAGGGGCTGCGCGAGATCTTGAACCTGCTCTCTACTCGACGCACCGGATAATTCTGGCGGAACAACTCCGGCCGGATAGTCCGTGCGAAAGATCTACGACTTATCCAGCTGGCGCGCCCCGCTGTCACGCTTAATCAACTCCAAGCTGTTTTGTTATGCGATGAGATTTGGAGAACCCATAACCTTCCCCGGCTCTTGGGTGTAGAATTTTCGTCTGCGCCGGGGGGCCTTAATGAGGATTCAACCGAATAAGCAAGGCATTGGTTTGGAGAATCTCACGGAGATGCTGAAGGGTCGCTCGAGGATTGCTTTGTTCTTGTTGGCTGCGGTCGTACTGCCAGCCTCGTCTTCGGCTCAGGACGCGAGCGGAAGAATTTTTGGAACGGTCTACGATCAGCAGGCGGCGGTGATCGCGGCCGCGCAGATCACCGTGACCAACACAGCCACCCAAGTCATCCGCACCGCTGTAACCGACAGCCAAGGATACTTTCAGGTATTGGCGCTTCCCATCGGCAGTTACAAGGTGAAGGCCGAGCACGATGGGTTTCGTACTGTAATCAGCGCGGAGCAGAAACTGTTGATCAATCAGGCTCTGCGCATCGACATCAAGATGGAAGTTGGAGCCGCCAGCCAGACGGTCGACGTTGGCGCCGAGGCTGCGGCCGTGGAAACCGTCAATCCAACTCTGGGGCAGTCGATCACCGGGCGCACCCTCACCAACATGCCGCTGAACGGTCGCGACGCTCTCGACCTCGCATTGCTTCAACCCGGAGTGACGGAGAGCAATGACGACAATGGCGGCGCCGGCAACTACAGCATCGCTGGTGGACGAACCGATTCGGTCACGTTTCTGCTCGACGGCGGACTGAACAACGATCTCCTGGATAACAGCAATCTTCTTGACCCCAATCCTGATTCCATTGCCGAATTCCGCCTGCTTACCAGCAACTACACCGCAGAATACGGCCGCAACGGCGGAGGCATCATCAGCGAGGTGATCAAATCAGGGTCCAATCAGATCCACGGCAGTGCCTTCGACTTTTTCCGCAACCGGGTGCTCGACGCCAACGACTTTTTCAACATTCCATTGGGTATTCCGCGGCTCGACCTGAAACGCAACCAGTTTGGCGGGACGCTGGGCGGACCTATCCGCAAGGATAAGATCTTTTTCTTTCTCGCCTACCAGGGACAAAAGCAAATTCAGGCCGTACCTGACGTCGACATCCCGGTTTACACGCCGCAGGAACTGCAGGGAAATTTCTCGCAGGTGATACCAGAAGACGGTGTGACCTGCAAGACCGCCGGCGGATGCCCAGATCCGAATGTCGCCGCGTTCCTTGAGAACAATCCTTATTTTGCCTCGCCGAATGGGAATGCGACACAGGCGATTATCGACCCCACCAAGATCGATCCTGTCACCCAGAATTACATCAACGCTGGCCTGGTCACGACTTCCGCAACCAACCAGACGACTTGCAGCGCGAATGAAATATGCAGCGGGCTCCTCTCTACCTCACTGGAACAGACGAATAATGCGGACGAGCTAACCACCAAGTTCGACTTCAATCTGAGCGCAAAAGACAAGGTCTCCGCTACGATCGGCGCGAATCGCACACTGTTTTTGAACCCGTTTCCCTACGCCACCGTGCCCGGATTTCCCAGTCGCACTACCGCCAACTATTACTTCACGAATATTGGCTATACCCGGATCTTCTCCCCTACCTTCCTGAATGAGTTTCATTTTGTGACTCATCGCAGTAACTATCTGCAGGATAGTGTGACCAAGCAGTTGCCCACCGGACCCAGCCTCGGCGTTGCTATTACGCCAGACCTCGCCACCGGCCCCACCAATATATTCTTCGACACCGGCTATCAATTTGGTCCCAGCGAGAATGGTCCCACGCGCTTCGTGGAGAACACCTTTTCCTGGACCGACGCTGTTTCATGGACTCGAGGAAAACACAACTGGAAGTTCGGCGCCGGATTCTCGCCGTACCAGGAAAACCTGGACTATGACTATTACACGAATGGAGAATTCGACTTCTATTCGCTTGACGGTTCCACTGCCTCCGGGAATCCCTACGCCGACTTTCTCCTTGGAGCCGCGGGTGGCTATTTTCAGGGACCTCTTGCCGCTTCCAACATACGCAGCAAGAGCACTTATGTGTTTGGCCAGGACGAGTGGCACGTGCGTAAGAACATCGTGCTAACGATGGGTCTGCGGTACGAGTACAACACCCCCAAGTCCGACACCCAGGGCCGCAGTTTCTCGGTGATTCCAGGATTGCAATCGCAACGATTTCCCAACGCACCGCTGGGCCTGGTGTTTCCCGGCGATCCCGGAGCTCCAACCGGTGTGAACTTCCCTGACAAGAAGAACTTCGCGCCCCGCTTCGGCTTTGCCTGGGATCCGACAGGGAAAGGCAAGACCAGCATCCGCGGCGGCTTCGGAGTTTTCTACGACATCCTGAAAGGCGAAGATAACCTGCAATTCAACGGCGAGGTCCCGTTTTATGCCGAGCCGGGTTTCTACTTCGACAGCGTTGGCCCGTCGCAGAGCGGGCCTGTAGGTTACCTCGAGCAGCCATATCAATCGTACGGAGCTATAAACCCATTTCCGTCGAAACCACCGGCAACCGATGTCAGCTTCGCGCAATTTCTTCCCATCAACGGTAGCGGTGCAGTCTTCGTGGTCGACCCACACCTGCGAACGCCCTACGTCTACCAATACAACCTGAGTTTGCAACAGAATCTTTTCGCCGACACAGTTTTGGAGACCAACTACGTGGGCAGCGCCGGACATGGATTGACCTCACTGAGAGATATCAATCCCATGGTATTAAGTCCCGCAGTACCGGGCACCACCAATCGGGTCCTCGATAGCAGTTGTTTGGGTTGTTTCGGCCAGCTCCCCGAGTTCCAGAACGTATCGAATGCAAACTACAATGCTCTCGAGGCCAGCCTGACCCGGCAGCCCAAGAGCTCCAAGCTGGGCACAGCATATTTCACTCTTGCCTACACCTACGGCCACAATCTGGACAACGCATCCGGGTTTGCCCAACGCAACTCACAGGTGCCCGCTTATAGCCCAGACCTTTTCTACGCCTCCGGAGACAGCGATGTCCGGCAGCGAATCAGCTTCAGCGGAGGCTGGGACCTGCCGTTTGATCGGATGTGGGCGACCGGCCCAAAGCGGCTGACCAAAGGGTGGAGCATTTATCCCATCGTGACCTGGCGCACCGGCTTCCCGTTCGACATTCCGGCAGGGTTGGGGGATACAACCGATCCCACAAACCCCGGAACCTCGGGGGCCGGCGATCCTGTTCTTTCCCACGCAGCCGTCGTTGCGCCGATACGCATGCTTAACCCCAGGCGTCTGACCACAATCGTTCCCACCATTTACGGCAGCGACGCGAGCGGCAACTGCCTGATTTCAACCGGACAACCGATCAGTGGCCACTTCATTTTCGATCCCAACAGTTTCTCCAACATTCCCCTGCAGAACAATTCCTACTACGAGGGCGACAACCCATGCTTCCCTGAACTGGATCCGGTAGATAACCCAGGGGACCGTACCTACGGTCTCGCTCGAAACGTCCTGCGCGGCCCGCATTTGACGAATTTAGACGTCGCGCTGGCCAAGACAACAGCTATCACGGAGCGCGTCGGCGCGGAATTTCGCGTCGAATTTTTCAACGCCCTGAATCATCCCGAGTTCGCGCAGCCCACAGTGCTCGACGGGGCCACCAACATCAATGGTGCGACTTTTGGGCAGATTACGACGACGGGAAGCTTTCGAGGTCCAACGCCGCGCATCGGGCAGTTGGCGGTGAGGATCACGTTCTAGATTTCAATACGGAGTGACCGGTAGCGAGGCACAACCGATCTTGGGGATACGGGCAGGGTAACCTGTCCTGCAGTTTACCTGCCGCCTGCGCCTTATTTCTTCAAGCCGCGCGCTCTGGAGTTGGCTTCTTTCCCGCGTTCGCGGCGTCCAGGCGGATGCGGCTGACCCGGGAAGTCTCTTGCACCAGATCGTCGGTAGCGCGAGCGTCATCGCCCGCCATTACCGACCCGGCGGCCAAGGCAAAGCGTAGCGCATCGGCCTGATCGTCGAAATACAGAATCACTTGCCCAGACATAAGAATTCTCCCGGTGTGAACTTCTCCCAACTGCATCTTGAAAAGAACTCGACTGGAGCGGCGATGCGGCCCGCCGCCCACGCACAGCTTTCTACGATTGTCGGGGAAAGGCATTCACGATCAAAGTATTCTTCTTGGTTCGCGGAGATCCATTAGGACATGCTTCTCAAGGCGACAGCCGAAAGGCGGGAAATTGAATGGTCGGGACGGGCAGATTTGAACTGCCGACCCCTCGCACCCCAAGCGAGTGCTCTACCAGGCTGAGCCACGTCCCGACTAGGAAGGAACCCGCTGTTTCGCATCCACAGCGGATGGGGTTACCAAAGAAGTTTATCACCAGCGGCGCAGTTTCCGCCTGAATTGATTCTCACCTCCGCTTGCGTTTTGATTTGCGACCAGAGGGTCTGGGCGCCGGCCGGCGCGGGGCTTCTTCTAGCACGGCGAACTGGATTTTCTTCTCTACTGGGTCTATGCGGTCGACCAGAACACGAAGCCTCTGCCCCAGGCTATAGGTCTTGCGCGAACGCTGGCCGATGATCTGACGCGTGTTCTCGTGGTAGGTGTAGAAGTCGTCGGTGAGCGTATTCAGCGGGACCAGTCCTTCAACAAACAAATCGGTGAGTTCGACGAAGAATCCGAACTTGGTGACGCTGGTGATCAAGCCATCGAAGTCCTCGCCTACCCGGTCTTGCATGAACTTGGCCTTTTTCCACTCCATCAGCTCGCGCTCAGCATCGTCGGCGCGGCGCTCGGACTGGCTCGACTCTTCGGCAATTTCGTGCAGTTCCTCGACTTTGATGGGTCCGCCGAGCGTTGCGAGCGTTTCGCGGTGCGCGCCGTGGTCGCGACGCTTCGACCAAGGCGTAGCACCGGCGCCTGCCCTGAACGCCGCCGAAGGGTCTCGCCGGCCCGACGTCGTCGAGTCAGAATGGTTTTCGTCGTGTAAATGAGCCGGAGAGACTCCAACCGGAACCTCGCCGTCATGGATCTCCGCTGAGTCGCGGAGCACTTCCTTCAAGATGCGATGCACAATCAGGTCCGGATAGCGGCGAATCGGCGAAGTGAAATGTGTGTAACTGGTTGCCGCCAGAGCGAAGTGGCCCAGGTTTTCTTCCGAATAGCGCGCCTGCTTGAGCGAGCGCAGCATCAGGTAGCTCAGGATGCGCTCCTCCGGGTTGCCCGCGATCTTGGCGGCCAGCTTCTGGTACATGCGCGGAGTGATGTGCACGTCTTTCGGTATTTCAATCGCACGCACTTGCTTGCCGGTGCCGCCCGCGGCCCGGCGGTCGGTCTTGCGTTGCACGCGCTGAATGGGCAGCGGCCCCACGCCCAACGAATACCCAAAAGTTGCCGCAATCACTTCGAAATCGTAGACGCGCTTGGCGTCCGGCTTTTCATGAATTCGATATAAAGACGCGACGTGTTTCGATTCGAGATACTGCGCCACACATTCGTTGGCCGAAAGCATGAACTCTTCGATCAGGCGGTGAGCGATGTTGCGCTCCGAGCGTGTGATGCTTTTCATGAGTCCAAATTCGTCGAATTCAATGACCGGCTCGGGCAGGTCGAAGTCAATCGATCCCCGGCGCTGCCGTTTGCGGTTGAGGATCATCGCGAGATTGCGCATGAGCTCAAAGGTGGGAACGAGCGCTGCGTAGCGCTCACGTGCGGCGACATCGCCTTCGATCAGCGCGTTCACTGCATTGTAAGTCATGCGCTCGGCCGAACGGATAACGCCTTCGCATAGCTCATAACCAAGAATTTCGCCGCGCGAATCGATCTGCATCACGCACGACAGCACCAGCCGGTCGACCTGCGGACGCAGGCTGCAAATGTCGGTCGAGAGTTCAAGCGGCAACATCGGCACAGCGCGGTCGGGAAAGTAAACGCTGGTGCCGCGCAGCCGCGCTTCCTGGTCGAGCGCCGAATCAGGTGTGACGTATTGCGCGACATCGGCAATGTGGACTTGCAACTCGAAATTGCCGTCGGCGAGATGGCGCACCGTCACAGCATCGTCGAAGTCGCGCGCGGTTTCACCGTCGATCGTGACGATGAGCAGAGGGCGGAAGTCCCGCCGGTGGCGAAGTTCCGTCGCCGGGATGACGGCCGGAATATCTTGTGCTTCTTCCAGCGTTGCCGCGGGAAAGTGATGCGGTAAATGAAACTTGCGGATGGTGATTTCGACGTCGACCCCGAAGTCGTCCTGCCGGCCTAAAATCTCGACCACGCGTCCGCGCGGACTTTGCGTGGGCGTCGGCCAGTCAGTGATTTCAACGTCAACCACCACGCCTTCAAGGTCATCCCATTCTGAGTGGCGAGCCGCCTCGTCGCCCAGCACGCGGTCGACAGATCTTTGTAGCGCCGGCTTCCCGCCGGCCTTTGCAGGAGCCGCCGGAGACGGCGGCGCAACAACTTCTGGATACTGCATGCCCGCCGGAATCACGATGTCCTGTGTGATCTTGCTGTCGATCGGCTTCACGAAGTTATGGCGGCTGCCGTAGTGAAAAATCCCGACGACAGTTGGATGAGCGCGAACCACCGGCCGCACGATGCGCCCTTCAGCGCGGCCATCGGGACGAACCGCCATGATGTCGACCAGCACGCGATCGCCGTGCATGGCGTTGCCGATCGCATGGGGTGCGATGAAAATATCTCCGACCAGCTGCGACTTGAGAGATACACTCAGCGAACTAGCGTCGGGGATCACGAAGCCGAAGCCGTCGCGGTGCATGCTGAGGCGTCCAACGACAAGGTTCTTATCGGCCGCAGGCTGGGGCAGCGCGTAGCGATCGGAATTGAGCTGAATCAGCTCGCCTGCAGCGACCAGCTTCTGAAGATGCGAGTCGAGTTCGCCGCGAGCGTCGCCATGCAGGCCGAGTTCGCGCACCAGCTGCTTGAATCCGGCAGCACGCTTGGGCTGTCGGGCAATGTGTTTCAGGATGGTCGAGTCGGAAAGCATGCGGAAGGTGTGAGCTATCAGCCCCTTCGCCTGACGGCTCAGGGCACGCTAAGATCAGCTTTCAGGATAACCGAAGGACTCGAGGCAGTGCAGCAGACTGTTGCCGAGCCTTCGCTTTCTACCAAGTGTCTCCGCCGCCCCGCGGCGGCCACGCACCGAGCGCGCGCCGGATCATCGCGATCTGGCCAGTGTGATAACTGTTGTGCGCGACCATCTGCCACAGCACTGCCTCCAGCGTTCCCGCCAGCTTCGTGTCGCCGTCGTGCGCGGTTTCAATCTGGCGCTTCAATTTGTCAGGAGAAGATTTCGCCAGCGCCGTGAAATCAGCGAGCAGGCCGGCAAAGCGTTTCCGTAGCCGATCCCAATCTTGCGCGTCATCTTGCGCATCGGAGCGCGACGGCGCAGGCGGAAAGCTCTCCGAAGAATGTTCCGGATACGCCGGCCGCTCGCCGCGAATGCGGCGCAGCTCGTAGTCCATCCAATAATTCATGTGGAAGACAAGCTGTCCGATGGAGTGAGGAAATCCCTCGACCGTTCGCACCGCCAATTCTGAAGAAAGATCCTCCACGCAAGCAACCGGATCAGCATGAGACCCTTTGCCGTGCAGCAGTTCAGTCAGTGCGCGTGACATTGAAAATCCTAGGTCTCAGGTGCTGGGTCTTAGAAAATTGGCGTCAGTCTCCTGATATCAGGGCCCCGAAGCCTAAGACCCAAGACCTGAGACCCAAGCCTAAGGCCGTCCCGCGAAATATTTCTCTTCCAGAATCCTGCGATGATGCAGCTCATGCCCCGCGATTATGTAAGCCAGCGCTCGCACGCTCACTTCATTCTTATTGGCGAGACCGCGGCGCATCCACGCCGCTTCGTCGAGATTGCGCAACAGCGAAATCGTTGCCCGCCGCGCGGCGATGAACTCCTCCACCAGGTCGGGCACCGGACGCTGCGCGAAACCACCGTTGCGGACATAATCGTCCTGCTCAAATCCTTCCAAAGGTGTCGCGTCGGCCCTGGCGATGCGCAAAGCGCGGTAAGCGAAAATGCGTTCGGTGTCGCAGATGTGGCCGAGGACTTCCTTGGCGCTCCACTTCTCCGGCGCGTAGCGGAAGTTGCCTTCTTCCTCCTCGCGGCACGAGAGTAGCAGCATCATCTCGCGGCGCTGATGGTCGAGCGTGTTAAGAATGTCCTCGCCCTCAACCAGCGAAACATAGCGCTCGTAATAGGGCGCGTATTCGCCCGCCTGCGGCCGGGCAACAGTGAAAGCGGAAGGGGTGATCACGGCTGGTTCCAACATACTTTGCTCCTGCGGGCTGGATTGCGTCTTCGATAAATCTTCGATGCCAAGAGCATACTCCGACAAGCTGTGAAACTGGTATGTAAACGACATTTTTTCGGGAATCCTTACACGGTCCCAGAGCAGAAACGGCTTGGGCGGGACGACCCGACAACCGATCTGGGAAGATTCCAATCACGTACCAAGCTAGGAAACTCTGTTGAAAATAAAGGCTTTTCCACAGCGCTCATTTTGAGACACCGGAGTACAATTCGGTTTGGTCACGCAAGTGCGGCGCGAGACCTCTAATCCCAACCAGGAAAGGAACTTTTCATCCATGTGGAAGCCGACGAATCAGCCTCAGACCCCCGGACGGCCAGCCGAGCCAGAGCGTCCAACTACGTCTACCCCGAATGCCCCTGCCATGATGGCGAGCGAGCCCGCCGCCGGGCCGCGGCCGGTAGCTACCACCACCACCGCGGACCAGGCAACGATCGGCAAGTCGCTCGTGATCAAGGGCGAGGTGACTGGATCGGAATCTCTCTATATTGATGGCCGGGTGGAAGGCTCGATCAACCTTTCCGGCAATCGCGTCACTGTCGGCCGCAACGGCGTGGTCGCGGCCAACATCAATGCCCGCGAAATCGTGGTGCTGGGCAAAGTCCGCGGCAATCTGACCGCCAGCGACCGTGTGGATATCCGCAGTGACGGCTCCCTCACCGGCGACGTCGTAGCAGCGCGCATCTCCATTGAAGACGGCGCCTACTTCAAGGGCGGCATCGACATTCGCAAGGGCGGCCAGCCCACGCAGCAAAAGGCCAATGGCGAAGACAAGAACGTTACGATGCCCGAGCCCGCAGCAGTCGGCGCGCGCGCGTAGGTTCGCGTTAGCGGCGTCTCAGAATCAGCGGCGGAATTCGCAGAGCATGCGAATCTCCGCCGCTTTGTTTTTCCTGCACCGCCCGCTGGCTTTGCCTAGGCGCGCGCCGCTTTGGCCATGGCGGCCAAAGAGTTCCGCGAGAACCTTCTCTGAAGACAGCGCGCCAACGGATAGGCTATTTTCACTGCCGTGTTCCCAGGCCGAGAAAACGACAGGATTTCATAACAAACCAGATCGGAAGTACGATCCCACTCCAGTGCGAAACGCTCCTCGCCCTGCTCTGCGTGTTCAGGTAGTGTTCCATACGCAAATCCAAAGCGTCGGATGGGGCCATCTTCGTCTATCACGTAAACAATTTTGCAACAGTTAATGGACCAAAACTCAAGGTGCTTGACCAGGACGGCCACAGCAGTCTCGGGCTGAATAGGCGCATCGGGCCAGAAGAGCCGAATGCCGGGCACATCGAACATTTTCCACTGACGCAGGGCGCTCGTGGCCCGGTCGAACGTCGTCGCTCCCTGGCCAAGACCGACGCGTCCGCGGAACACGGCATAGCCGTTGGGCAGTTTGTCCCGCGTGGCGCCAACTTGCGGATAAGAAAAATCGCGAGCCCGCTGGCTCGCTAGAATCTTCTGAATTCTAGATTCATCAGGTCTGGAAGAAAGGAACATGCTGACTTGGGACTTCTACTCTCTGCGCTCACACCGCACAGGCAAGAGATCTGCGGGGACGTCCCCCTCGCTGATCCACTCAATGTCGAAAGAACCCCGGTAGCCGAACAACGGACCCCAGGCCCGATTTGCCACATTTACCTCGATGTGAAAGCGGTGGTCCTTCTCTTCGTACCATTCGCATACCTCAGCGACACCCGAGAAGAGCAAAGGGAAACCAAATCCGATGATCCCCTCGTAGAAACGTTGCGCCCCGGACCGGAGGCGAAGCCCACCTCGTTCGTCGACCGATAAATCAATATCGACAGCTAGATGCTGATGCGTGCCAAGGTAATCTACGATCCGTCCGCGCTGTTCGCTGAAGATCACATAGGCATCGAAACGGCGAGGTTTGCGAGTGGCAAAGTTGCGAATCCAGGTTACAGTCTCTCGTCCGTATTCATCTACGTAGGCATAGTTCCTGATCGTGAAGGGTACAGACTGGCCGCGCTCTGGGAACATGATGCGCCGCACGCTCCCAAGATAGAGGAACGGCAAGGTATATGGCTTTCCGTGCCAGAGCTCGTCCATGGTTCCCGTGCCGATGCACGCAAGATTGTCGCCGCTGCTGAATCCGAACCTTTCTTGAATACGAGGGTGTAGCAGCTTGAACTTTTCACCCAGCGCCCGTTCGTAGATTGAGTTCATCGCTTGGGTTCCGGCGGCCTTCTAAGGCAACGTCTCGCGGTGGGCAGCTTTCCTGCGATCAACAAACCGATACCTGCCAACGCCGCTACCACCAGATTCAAGGTCAGCGGGTTGAACGCGGCAGTCAAATAGGCGGGTGAGTTGATGCTCACAGCCAGCGTGGCGGCAACCATAGCAGCAATGGTCGCCCAAAGCGGCCAGCGTGCTTTCCAGAAAGTAATAAGAACACCTGCGAAACCCACTTCCAGCCATCCGAACAACGAGACCCAGTTCAGCAATTGAGCGTGAGGCACGCCCGCATCGATCAGCATCCTGAGTTCGTCCGGATTGTGGTAGAGCAGCTTCGGGACCGCACCGTGATAAAGCCAGATGAATGCAAGGGTCAAACGAGACAAGCCATAGATAAGCGCCCGCTCGCGGGAGACTTCCGGCGGGACTCCCTCCTCGATCCAGAGCCGGAGTCGATCGAAGCTCCACGCGGTCGCCCAGCCGATCAGTGGGCGGAATGCCACTACGTCGACGATCTTGCCGATTGCACCGAATCGGGTCTTGTAATCATACGAGGTGAGAAAGCGAATGCCACGATCGCACAACACATACTGCCAGTAGCCCGACCCGAACTCAATCAGCGATTTAGGATCCTTCGACCAAAATTTTAGCGCTGAAGTGCGCTCGCCAGACGAATCGTCGCGGTCGCCAACGCTCTCGCCTTCTCCACTGATCCGCAGGCCTGCGCCGATGCGCGTTGAATAAAGAAACCTCTGGGGCTCCCCGGTTACGCGAGGAAGATAGTCGATTTGTGAAAAGCGGAGATCCCAGCGTTCATGCAGCTTTGGCTCCTGGGTTTTTTGCCAGAGATCATCCATGCTGCCGCGGATAAGAATCTCAACGTAAATGCTCATTCGGGCTTGTCTTTACCTTTAGAGTTAAAGATAGTGTGAGTCCTCGGCCCAGACACAGTCTTGAGTCAGGTACGCTTTCGGCCAGCTACGGCTGCGTTCCCGATCCCAAAATCTCTTTACTCTCACCTTCCGCCACCGCGGGATACGCCGTAGCTTTCCGTCGGCGCAGGTCGTTGGGCAGCTGCGACTTCAGCAGCCACAGACCAGCAGCGGCCGCCGCTGCCCAGGTGACCGAAATCAAGCCTAACTGCACCAGGTCAGCAATGCGGCTGCCTTGAGCCGATACGAACGGCGTGACACTCTTCGCTACTTCAAGACTGATGCCTCCGGCGACCACCGCGGTCAACGCGGACTTTCCCAACTCATCCCACCGCAGCGTCCGCAGTGAAACCAGCTTTCGGTAATGCAGCAGCAGGACGAGTGCAAGCAGGTTTGCTCCAATGCCAATATCGGAGGCCCAAGCCAGCCCGACGACTCCATACCGGCGGAAGAGCCACGAATAAACCGGCAACGAAGCGCTGGTGATCACGGTGACCGCAGCCATGGGAGTCAGCGTGTCGCCGGAAGCATAGAACGCTCGGGCGTAGAGTCCCTGGGCCGACCACAGTGCCAGCGAAAGCGAAAACCAGAAGAAATAGACCGCCGTAGTTTGCGTGTCCGAGACCAGGAACCTCCCGCGGCGGTAAACCAGATCAATCAGCGGGAACGCGGCGGCCATCATCCATCCAGTCGCGAGAAAAGATGCGGCCGCTACGCGGTAAACAGAGTCATTTACTGTCGTAGCAAACTCCTGCAGGCGCTTTTCGTTGAACAGTCGCGCAAAAAACGGTAGCGAGGCCTGTCCCGTAGCCTGTCCGAGGACGGCAATCGGCACCGCGAACAACCGTTTGGCATAGTTAAGCCGAGCGATGTCACCAATACCACTCGAAGCGTAATGGCGCAATATCCAATCGTCAGCCGTCACCAGCGAAACTCCAAGCATCAGCGGCACGGACAGCTTTACCCACTCGCGAAACGCCGGGTTGCTCACGTCGAACGAGGGACGATAGCCTGTCCCAATGCGGGCCGCGCCGATCACGCTGGCTAGGAACGGACCGACAATGCTCCCCACCAGCGCGCCATAGGCCAGCGAGGCGATCCCGAAGTGGCGCCCGCCAATCACTCCGCCCACAATAATGAATATGTTGTAGAGCAACGGCCCGAAGGCAGGAAAGAGAAACAACCGATGCGAGAGCAGGACCGCCGACACAACTCCACCGACGTAGAAGAAGATCTGCGCCGGCAACAGAATGCGGGTCAAGCGGACGGTCAGATCTACTTGCGCCGGCGAGAACCCGTGAAACATCCAGCGCACGAATTCCGGAGTGAAGATTTCGGTAAGAATAGTTCCGGCAATCATCACCGCAGTCATCACAGTGATAACGATGGAGAAAGTTTTCTGCGCGTCAGCATCGCGCTTCTCGGCAAGAAACCGGGTATAGATCGAGATGAATGTAATGGAAGCCGCGCCCCCGGCCACGATGTAGTTAAGCCAGTCGGGCAGAGTGAAGGCGGCGACGTAGGCGTCGGTCTGCGGTCCGGCTCCAAAAGCGTAGGCAATATACGCCTCGCGGACGTAGCCGATCACCCGCGAGAGCATCACCGCCGACATCAGCAGCAGCGTGGCCGAGAATGCCGTGTGCTGGTGCGAGGGACGGAAGAACCGTAGAAGTCTGGTCATGGGCCGCAGATTTACTTGAGCGGGACGCGAATTTCCTTCAAAGCCTACCAGACGGTCGCATCGGCCACGGAGTTTATCGTTCGAATCGGGCCGGGATGGTTCCTTTATTGACACTGAGCGGATAGCATCGATCTGTCGAAGAAGAAGCCGCTCCGACACGCCGCATCCGGCAGATGACCTCCCGCTGTAACGAACTGCAGAAAGAAGACTTCGCGGTTGATCTCGAGTTGAGCGGGATTTGATCCCCAGTGCATTGCCGCCGCATGCCACACGCGTCAAAGTGACTCTGCCTGCAGGGCCCTAGGTGCCAAAGAACCTTAAGACCCAGGACCCAAGACCAGCCCGGAGGCAAACATGTCGATCCGATTCCTAGCGAACCCCGCTTCTAAAACCCTGACCAAGTTTTGTGAACAAGTGAACCCGCGCGTGCTGCTCGAGATGAGACGAACGCGACCGTTCCCGGAAATGCTGCGTGTACAGGAAAGCTGGGTTGCGGCGCATGAAAAGCGCGCACTGCTATGGCTGGGCGCGCGTACACCGCAATGGATCGGCCCCGACCACTTGACCGGCCTGGGATTGGTGGCTCAGGTCGCAGCGGGCTCGTGTTACGCACTGGCTGCGTGGAACCGCTATGCGCTGCTCGGAGCGCTTATCTGCCTGGCGTTGAACTGGCTCGGAGACTCGCTCGATGGAACGCTCGCCCGAGTGCGGCAACAGTTGCGTCCGCGTTACGGCTTTTATGTCGATCACATGGTCGATAGCTTCGGCGCTCTGGCCCTGATGGGCGGCCTCGCCTTGTCCGGCTATATGCATCCTTGGATTGCAGTCGGCCTCCTAATCGCCTTCCTCATGCTCTCGATCCAGTCCTATCTGGCGACGCACGCGCTCGGCGAGTTCCGTCTGTCCTTCTGGCGCTTTGGCCCAACCGAGCTGCGCATCCTGCTGGCCGTGGGCAACCTGGCGCTGCTGTGGAAGCCGCAAGTCCATTTTCTCGGCGGATATTACAAGCTCTTCGACCTGGGCGGAACGATTGCCATGGCCGGAATGTCACTGATGTTCTTATTCTTCACCGCGCAAACCACAGTGCGGCTTTATCGCGAAGAGAGAATCGACGAACAAATCGCCCGAGAGAGGATGGCCAAGTGATAACCCGAACCGGAGACAGCTTAACGGCGAGCTTCCGCGTCCTTCACGGGAGAAAGTCGGTCGGCAGGCGGAGGCATGGTGGGCGGAGGCATGGTGCAGCAGCTCGGCGCGCAATCGCCTTCCGCTGGTTAAAATTCAACCTCGTAGGTGCACTCGGGATCGCAGTGCAGTTGGCCGTGCTGCTCGGATTGAAGAGCGGCTTTCATCTCAACTATCTGCTGGCGACAGCGCTGGCGGTGGAAACGACGGTCATTCACAATTTCCTGTGGCACGAGCGTTATACCTGGGCAGACCGGGTGCAGCCGTCATGGCGGAAGTCGCTGCCGCGGCTGCTCCGTTTCAATCTGGCCGCAGGCGGAGTTTCCATCGCCGGCAATCTCACGCTGATGAAACTGTTGGTCGGCCGGGGCCACGTGAACTACTTGATCGCGAATGGCATCGCTATCGCGTCCTGCTCGCTGCTGAATTTTCTGGTGAGTGAGGGATGGATCTTTGAGGGTGAAGCCAAGCACACGCAAGGAAAGCTTGCCGTACCTCCCAAATGATTCCATACTCGAACCATGCCGGGGCGGAGCGCAACCGTGAAATGGCTGCTCGTGTTGGCGATCGACGCTTTGTGCGTAGTATTTTCCCCTGCGCAGACTACTTCGTCGTCGCCTTCCCCAGCTCACCCCGTTGCTGCTCAGAAGCTCACCGTCATCGTCACTGACGAAAACGGACTGGCCGTCAGCTCCGCCCGAGTGCAGTTACAGCCGCCGCCACCCGCCTTTCCACTGCGCTGCGGCACCGACTTCGCCGGCCGTTGTGAATTCAGTGATCTGTCCCCCGGAACCTACGAATTGCGCGTCGAACAAACCGACTTCTATGCCGCGGTTCAATCCGACGTGCAAGTCGGCGTCACCGCCAATGTAGACGTGACTCTTTCCCATCAGCGCGAGGCGCGCGAAGTGGTGAACGTGGTCGAATCCGCACCGGCAATCGACCCTGAGCAAATCTCGACCAAAGAGGAACTCAGCGGCGACGAGCTTCTCGACATCCCCTACCCCGGACCGCACGACTACCGCAACGCCCTGATCTTCATACCTGGAGTTACGCCCGATGCCTACGGTCAGGCGCATGTAGCGGGCGCTGAGACCTACCAAACGCTCCTGGTCATGGACGGTTTCAACGTGACCCAGCCGACAGATGGCGCTCTCGTGGTGCAGACCAGCATCGATTCCTTCCGCTCCGTCGTGGTCACTCCAAGCCGCGAGCCCGCCGAGTTCGGCAAGGGCTCCGGCGGAGTGTTGGCCTTGAATACCCGCATGGGCAACGATCACTTCCGCTTCCTCACGACCGACTTCATTCCCGCGCCGCAGGACGTCAAAGGCATCTCGCTTGGCAACTGGACGCCCATCTATACAATGTCGGGCCCCATCCGCAAAGGAAAGATGTGGTTTTTCGATGCGCTCGACGGTGAGTACGACAACTACATCACCAAGCAACTGCCGTCTGGCGCCGACTTTGACCACGTCTGGCGCATCGACAACCTGGTCAAACTGCAATCCAATCTCACCACCCGCAACATCGTCACGGCCAGCTTCCTGTCGGATTACTTTCACGATCCCAACGCCGGAATGGGGTTTCTGACGCCTCCGCCGAGCACTCCGAGTGAAGTCGAATCCGCCTACCTCGGCTCACTCAAGGATCAATACTATTTCCGCGGCGGGGCGTCACTCGAGACCGGAGTTGGCGGCGACCAGTACAACCTGACCTTCGCTCCTCATGGAGACGCCGGCTACATCCAGACGATACTGGCAACCGGGGGAAACTACTATCTGCACGAAGACTCTTCCGCGCGCCGGCTGCAGGCCCTGGCGAACCTCTACCTTCCGCCGCATCAATGGCACGGCCGCCACGACATCAAGCTCGGTACCGACCTCGACCGTCTGAATTACGACGCGCAGTTTCTGCGCCAGCCCATCTCGTTTGTGCAGTCGGGGCCGCTGCAGCCCTGTCCCACCGGCGCGAATGGCCTTCCTGTCGTGCCCGAGCCAACTTGCGCGCGCTATTCGATTTTCTCCGGTGGCAATTACTCCACCATTTACAACAACGAGGCCAGCGCCTACGCCGAGGATCGCTGGCTGATCACCAACCGTCTGCTCATCGAGCCGGGCGTGCGTTTCGATTGGGATGAAATTGTTCGAACGCCGCTGTTCTCGCCGCGTCTGGCCGGCACGTATATTTTCGACGACGAGAGCAACACCAAGCTCTCAGCGGGAATTGGGATTACTTACGATGCGACCAGCCTGGGATTGATCCGTCAAGCCCTCGACGGGCAGAGGGTCGATTACTTTTTCGATTCGAACGGTTGCCCGCTGGAAGCGAGCGGCCAGAGTGCGCCGTGCACGGGTCTGCTACCGGGGACACCGGAGCCCGCGCCGATCCCTTTGCCAACCAATTTTGTCGTTAATCGCAACACGCTCGCGGCCCCGCGCTATCTGAACTGGAGCATCGGCCTGGAGAAGAAACTGCCGCAGGCCATCTTTCTGAAACTGGAGTTCATCGAGAAGCGCGGCACGCACGACTTTGCGTATAACACGCTGAATGGCGCCCTAGACGGAACCTTCTTTCTCGAGAACCAGCGTGATGACCGCTACGATGCTTTCACGGTCAGCCTGCGCCACCGCTTCCGCCAGCACTACGAGATCTTCGGCGCTTATACGCGTTCCCGTGCGCGCACCAACCAGGTCTTCGATTTCAGTGTGGATCTCCCTGTGCTGAGCCAACAGCTGCCCGGTCCGTATCCCTGGGATACGCCCAACCGCTTCGTCGGATACGGTGTCCTGCCGTTTTTCAAGCTGCCCATCGTCCACAAACTCGATCTGGTTTATTCCGCTGAAGCCCGCACCGGTCTGCCTGTTAACGCAACCTTGGAGACAGGAGAAATCGACTCGTCCGATCCTCCCGGAACTTTTCGCTTTCCCACCTACTACACCGTAAACCTGGAGTTTGAGAAACGCATCCATCTCTTCGGCCGCTACTGGGCGATACGCGCCGGCTTCGACAACGTCACCAACCATCCCGACCCCCTGCTGTCCAACGGCATCATTAATCCTCCAGCCCAGCCGGTACCGATCTTTATCGACGGCAATGGCCGCGCCCTCGACGGACGCATCCGCTACCTCGGCAAACAGTGAGGCGCAAGCCTGATTCTCAAACCCTGACTCTCAAAATCCTGACTCTCAAATCTTGAGCACAACCTTGCCGTAATTCTTACCTTCCTGCAGCAACCTATAAGCTTCCATCGCGCGTTCGAGCGGAAACACCTCGCCGATCACCGGGGCCAACTTGCGTTGCGCGATCCATTCCGAAAGCTGCTTCCATGCGGGTTCCATGATCTCGCGCTTCTGCGATAAGTAAGTGAGCCACAGCCCCTGCAAGCTCGCGGATTTCGCATACAGCGCCCGCACGTCGAGTTGTGGCGGCTTGCCGGTCGCGGTGCCGTACTGGATCACGCGTCCAAAATCGCGCAGGCAGCGCAAACTTTTCGCAGTGTGTTCCCCGCCCAGCATTTCGAAGACCGCGTCCACGCCTTGGCCGTGAGTGAGGTTCTTCACGACTTCTTCATAGTCATGCCGTTTGTAGTTGATGCCATGCTGCAGGCCGAGTTCTCGCACTCGTGCCAGCTTCTCGTCAGTCGAGGAAGTCCCATACATTTCGACGCCCAGAATGCGGCCGATCTGCACTGCCGCCGTACCCACCCCTCCGGCAACCGCGTGAATCAGCACGCGATGAGTTTTACCGGCCACGGGTGCCTCGGTCATCCCCGCCTGCCAGTAGCCGAGGTAGGCAGTGAAGTAGTTAACGGGAAAAGCGGCGGCTTGTTCGTCCGTCCAGTGTTCGGGGACGGGCCACAGCATGTTCGCGTGGGCTGCGACTTTCTCGGCGAACGCAGCCCACTGAATGTAGCCCATAACCCGGTGTCCGCTGCCCGCTTCGACCCCGGCGAATTCGCGGCCGGCAATCAGGGGTGGTGCAGGCGTTCCCGGGTAGCCACCGTGAGCTGTCATGAAGTCAGCGAAATTCACTCCTCCAGCGCCCACGCGAACCAGTGTTTGTCCCGGCTTCAACACAGGTTCAGCAACGTCCTGGATGGCGAGCGCGGCCGGACCAGCCAGGCTGGTGATCATCAAAGCTTTCATGCAGCGAAGTTTAGCAGGACGAACCCCCGGCCGCAGATTCACAGGGCGTACAGGGCAGGCATCACGCCCAAACTGAGTGCGGAGAATGATTACTCCATGATGCCGACAAGAGCGTACCTGCGGGTTTTATTGTCGGGGAAAATGATTTCGTAATTTCCATAGACGTCGTAGGTGTGAACATCTTTCACCTTGAGTGGCAGCGACTTGGCCTTGTAATCGCCGGGTATCAATAGAGAGTTCTCAACATCGATGCCCTCCAGTTCACATTTTTTCCCATCGAGGATGACCTTCAGCCTGATCGCGCCCCGGCTGTTGACGTGCGACGAACTGACGTGGACGTTGATCGTGTAGTCGGCCGGGTTGGGCTCTGAACCTGCCCAGGCCAACGCGGAGCACAGCAGCAGAACAACGAGCGGAATTCTCTTCATTGCTTCCTCATCATTTCCGTTTTCGGACACCTTAGTTTACAAACATGCCGTGACGGCAAAAGTTGCGTTGGTGAGACTGCAATCCCAGTTTCTTAGCCGGTCATTTGCGGTCAGGTATATACTTCCGGCGTAGGTTTACAGAGGTCTCTCGGCCGCGCCTCCAAGGGCCGGGACGGGGCGTACATTCATTCCCCTAATTCTTGCGCGCCCCGCATGCTGATTTGCCGATTCCCGCCTGAGGCGGCGAGGAAATGGCACCGGTGCATCGCGCCAGATATTTAGCGGAGCTGCATCCGGGGGAGGTTATATTGTGGATTTGATTCTTGTACGTCTTCTTTTTGTCATCGTAGTTTCTGCAACTTGTTACGTGATTGCTCCTTTCGGATTGCCTCGCAACCTGGACGCCGGAATCGGCGCGCTGGTTGGGGCAGGAATTATTCTGTTCGAATGGAAGCTGCGCGCGGTCAGCCTGAAGCGGCTGATCGGCGCGGCCATCGGCAGCATCCTCGGCATCTGCGGGGCTTACCTGTTCGCGCTGGTTATTCGCAGCAGCGTGCCCGCCGGCAATACTCAGAGCTTCCTGCAGATTCTGGTCATGTTGCTGATGGCCTACGTGGGCCTGATCGTGGGCGCGAGTAAGGGCGACCTGCTGAACTTAGCTGCTCTGGGCGGCGTTTTTGGCGGCGAGAAGCAAGGCAGGAAAAGCTACAAGATTCTCGACACCAGCGTCATCATCGACGGCCGTATCGCCGACATTGCCGAAACCGGATTCCTCGACGGCATCATCGTCACTCCGCAGTTCGTTTTGCGCGAGCTGCAACTCGTCGCCGATTCTGCCGACTCGCTGAAGCGCAACCGAGGCCGCCGCGGCCTTGACGTCCTCCAGCGCCTGCAAAAGATGGCCACGCTGTCGATCCAGATTGTGGAAGACGACTTCCCTGCCGTCCGCGAAGTCGATCTCAAGTTGATCGAGCTAGCCAAGGTCTACGAGGGCAAAATCATCACCAACGACTTCAACCTGAACAAAGTAGCGCAGCTGCAGGGCGTGGAAGTGCTGAACATCAACGAACTCGCGAACTCGCTCAAGCCCATCGTGCTGCCCGGCGAGATCATGAAGGTTTTCATCCTGAAAGAAGGCAAGGAATACAACCAGGGCGTGGCTTATCTCGATGACGGCACCATGGTGGTCGTGGACAATGCCCGGAAGATGATCGGCAAAACCATCGACGTCTCGGTCACGTCGGTGCTGCAGACGACAGCGGGGAAAATGATCTTCGGCAAGTGGGATGAACGCGCCTTTGCCCGCACGAGCGGCGTGGTGCAGTCGGTGGTGCCGGCAGTCCCAACTGCACCGGTGCCTGCAGCGGTGATCCCGAACGCGCTGGTAGAGACCAAGCCTCAGCCGTAAAGACCGCGGGCAACCGGCAATCCACCGCCGAGCACGCAGAGAGGCCGAGAGAAACTAACGAAACCCTCAGAGAGCTTCTCTGCGACTTGGGCGCTAGGCGGTGAGCTGCTCTTGTATTTGAACTCCCTGTCCCGCGCCCGTATACTTACTCCCCGCTATGAAGGTGGTCGTGATCATCCCCGCTGCGGGCCTTGGAACTCGCATGGCACCCGTGCCCGCGGGCGCTAAGAGCAAGCGCAAGGCGCCTCCTTCCAAGCAGTTTACCGAACTGGGCGGCACGCCAATTCTCATTCACACGTTGCGCAAGTTTGCCGTGGTCAACGCTGTGAACGAGATTTGGATTGCTCTGCGCGAAACCGAGACTGCAGGGTTCCGCGCCCGGCTTGCGAGTGAAAAAGACATCCTGAAGAAGAAAGTAGAGCTGGTCGTCGGCGGCGAACATCGCCAGCAGTCGGTGGAGAACGCGCTGAACGCGGTTGCAGCGGCAGCCCATGACGACGATATCGTCCTCGTGCACGACGCCGTGCGCCCTTTTGTGACCGGCGAAATCATTCAGGAAGTGATCGAGGCGGCGGAGAAGTATGGCGCGGCAATTGCTGCCCTGCCTGCGGTAGATACGGTGAAGCAAGTTGAACGCACAGCCGAGGGCGCACTGATCAAGGCGACAATCCCGCGCGCCGGGATCGTGATGGCGCAGACCCCGCAAGGCTTTCGTTACGGCGTGATCAAGAAGGCATTCGACGAAGCGTCGGCGGATGGATTCCTCGGCACCGATGAGGCTTCGCTGGTGGAACGCTCAGGCCACGAAGTGGCCGTGGTAATGGGCTCGCCGCGGAATATCAAGATCACAGCCCCGGCTGACATGGAACTGGCGGAGTTCTACTTGAAGAAGTGAAGACTTTCGTCGCGTAATCGTTTGGCGACGCAGGGGTTGATTTTGAGAATTGGCTACGGGTTTGATTCGCATGAGTTTCGTCCAGGGATTCCGCTGAAGATTGGCGGGATCGCTCTTGCCCACGACAGGGGACTGGGCGGGCACTCCGATGGCGACGTCCTGCTTCACGCGATCACCGATGCGCTGCTCGGGGCCGTGGCTGCGCCCGATATTGGAGCCCTGTTTCCGCCCTCTGACGCGAAGTGGAAGGATGCGGACTCGGTAATATTTCTGCGCGAGGCGCTGAAGCGCGTGGACGACGCGGGATACGGTGTGGCAAACATCGACGCCAGCCTGATTCTGGCTGCTCCTAAGATTGGACCGCACGCGGCAGCGATTCGAGCGCGCGTCGCGAAGCTGCTGGGAGTGCGCGCCGATTGCGTCGGACTGAAAGCGAAGACTCCCGAGGGGCTCAATTTGGAGAACGCCGCGATCGCGCATGTCGTGGTGCTGCTGGAGAAACATCCGACGAAGGCGCGGAAGAGAATTACGAAGAGGAAGCGGCGTTGAGCTACTTGGGCCGTGTCTCCGCTGCTTTGATCAGAGCGCGGAAGATGGCGCGGGAAGGTTGGTCGTCATCGACCGAGCGCTCAGGATGCCATTGCACCGCAAGCACGAAGTGATCGGGGGCAGTTCCTTCGAGCGCTTCGATGATGCCGTCTTCGGAGCAGCGGGCGGAGATGCGCAGGCCCTCGCCGATCACGTCGGCCGATTGGTGATGCGAAGAGTTCACGGGAATCATCAGCTTGTTTCTTCCGCCTAAGATTTCACCCAGCCTGGAGTCAGTCTCAATCTCAACCGTATGCGCGATCGCGACGGTCTTTCCTGCTTCGTGGTTGACCCTCGTGCGCAAGTTCTCTGGTAGAAAATCCGGGATGTGCTGGATTAACGATCCCGCGCGGTAGACGTTGAGGCTTTGCAGGCCGTAGCAGATGCCTAGAACCGGCTTACGCCGCTGGTAGGCGTCCTGCAGCATAAGCTGGTCGACGGCGTCGCGGCCGGGATCGGCGCCGGCGGTGTGCGGTGAGCGTGGCGCGCCAAACTTCGAGGGGTCGACGTCGGCTTTGCTGCCGGGGAGCAACACTCCGTCGCACCGCTCCATTATTTTCCAGACTTCGATCTTTTCGACCTCGGCTGCGTTCTGGTCGAGAGGAATGCGGACCGGTTCGCCTCCGGCCTGCTCGACGGCGCGCTCGTATTGCGGGATCGCCCGCTCGGCGTATTCACGGTCGATCGAGTGCGGCATGGGGATGGCGATGCGGGGCCGCGCGTTGGTTGGCAATCAGATCATCCTCTCGTATCAATTAGCCCCTCAAGCGCGGCCAGGGTTTTCGACTGGCGGTAGTGGCGGATTTCCGTGATGAGCGTGAGCACGAAGATAATGCTGGCTGCGACCACGGTCGCAGGCAGGGCGATTTGGCGGTAGGCAACAGTCATGTTGGGATGCGTGCCGCGCAGAGATGACACGACCACGGTCCCAATGATGCCGAGCAGGAGGCTGACAGCGAACGAGAGGAGCGCACCGATGAAGGTCAGCAGCAGGACTCGCACCGGAATCGCGTACGAGCGAGGTGGGCGCGGGATTGGTGACATGCTTTTAGGCTACCACCATCCGGGTGCCGGCGGGGAGCCGAGGTCTGGAGTGAAAAAAATCACAGATCAACCTGCATAAAATCCATGGAATCAGAGAGTTGCGAGGTTTCGATCTGCCTTGGATCCAGCTAAAATATTGGAAGTAAATGACTTACCCGCAAAATATTACATTGAAAAGACTTACGTGGCTCCGAAAGGGCTAAGTGCCTTGGAATCAGCGGCCAAGATCGCAAAATATTGGATTCACGTGAGTTAGCTCATTGCTATTCAGTTGTCGAAGAACCAATGCGTGTAGAGATAGGATTACTCTTTTCGGAGTCCAAGTCAAGGAATTAATGGGAGCGCACTGCGCGCATTCCGTTGGTACGAGAATCTTCGTTGGATCAGAGCAAGAGTAAAGCGCAAAGATTCGAGGCAAAAAGGCAAATTCAAGATCAAGAACAAAGGTCAAAGGCAGCGGGCGGGGCGCCCCCTCCACTTGCGTGCGGGTAGTGTATAAAAGAGTAATTATGTCGCAGGCAGCGACGGCTATTACGCGGAGCCCCGCGGATGTGGTGCGGATGACGCCGGTTTCGCAGGCGGCGAATGGTGTGTGCTATGCCGTGGCGGGCGAGGTCTCCATCAGTTCGTCTGACTTGGAGCGCATGATTGCGGCGGTGCCTGCCAAGATTGCAGCGGCCCTTAAGCGCAAGGCTTATTACTTTGTGCCGCTAACGGTCAGTCAGGGCGAAGAGACGCTGATTGCGGATCGCTATGACGTGGCGCTCAGCGACAATGCGGTTTGCCATCGCAACCTGAATCTTGGCGATTCGCAGTGCGTGTTCATCTCGACCCGGCTGATGGACGACAAGTTTTCCGTTGCGTTCGAGTTCTACATCAACGTGGGGCACGCGCTGGTGGAAAGTGCCGGCGTCTCAGCGGAATTCAGCGAGCTGGCCTGGAAGCAGGCGGAGGCCGGGGTGCGCGGCGAAACCTCGCTGGACGCTTTTGAAGGTCGGAAGCTGGCTACGGGGGGTGGGCCGGATGCCGAGCGCTTCAAGAACGAATACTTCGAAGCCGCGTTTTCTGACACGATTTCGATTTACCTGCTTTCGCTTTATCTAGATGTGGATTACCACGATCTGCGGGAGCGGGACTATCCGCTGCTAGCGCCTTCGGCGCTGGCGGAACGGTTGAGGAAAGTGGCGGAATTGTTTCCGGCGAATGCGGGGTTTGAGTTTGCGGTGTTGTATAAGCGGCGGCCCTAGGTGCGTTTGTGGAACTGGCCCAACAAAGCCGTCCAAATCGTATTCAAGAATCCGCTACCTCTGAGATTTGTTTGTGACTGGTCGGCATTTCTGAGGGCTGAGACATCCGGATTCTTGCGCATGTACCGGACGGCCACAGGCCGACCCTTTAACCCGGTGACATAATCCCACGCCTGCTGCTCGTCGCCGAACTGGCACGAGAAATATCCAGAGTAGCGATTTCCTTCCACCAAATAGGAATAGCCCAGTTCGCCGAGAGCCTGCTGACCAAACTCCTTTACGTTAACGGTCTCAATCCTGCCGTCCGCAAGGGGCCAACTTCGCGCGCGGACAGAGCGGATCCAACCAGGGAAACGATTAATGAGGAACCAGGCCGCAACTATGGCAACCCAGAACAATACAAAAACAAAGTTCCGAAACTCTCGCGGCATGAAGCTCGGCAGAGATGCAGCGAAATAATTAGACACGATCCATCGCTCTCGGTTGGGCGGGCGGTGCTCGTGCGGTATTTTCCTACGGGAGTTTATGAAAGTCCAGGCCAGCGTGGAGGGGAGGTGCCGACATCCTTCCCGCTGTGGCTACAAACGGCGGCTAGCCTCAGAGCCTAAAGGCTAGATCGACGGGCCGTCGAACGGCACCACTGAAGTCGTGCCCTTCCCGATCCTTCGACTGAAGAAGCGTTATTTGTTGCCTATCGCGAAATTGACCGTGCTGGGCTCGTTGGCTTTGACCGTGACTGGTTTTTCCCAGGTTTTTGGTTCGGTGAAGATGGGCCGTTGTACGGTGTGCTCCGTTAGCACATCGTAGGCCTGTTCCTTGCCCGCCAGTGCCCAGCCCTCATGCCACGCGACAATCTGATAGGTACCGGGGGGGACGCTGCTGAATTCGAAGCGGCCGCTCTCGTCGGTGACGGCGTAATAGGGATGGTTCACGACCATCATTTCCGCGTTCATCCAGACGTGGCCCCCGTTGCAGTGAAGATTGATCAAGCCGGGCGTTGACATGTTGCGCGAGACGGGCTGATTGGGAAACGGGAAGGGCAGGTTAAAGGTGGCTGCGCCGTCCATGTGGATGGTGTGCAGGGTAGCGTCGGAGCTATTCATCTGCAGCGCGGCGTTTTGAGGCACGAGAAGAATATGCGGAATGTAGCGACAGTGCTTCTGATCGAGATGACGCCTCTGCTCGGGCAGTTCCATCGCCTTGCCGGCGGAGATGTTTTTAAGGTAGACGATGGTGTTGGCCACGCCGCCATCCGGCCCGACGATGAGGCGATCGAGGCCGACCGTTTTCTTGCCTTCCGGGTCGCAGATCTGCGGATCCTTGGTGATGGGGAAATCCAGTTGGCGGGGCACTGGTCCCGACCATTTCACGGTGCCGGAGATGGTCCCACCGTTGCTGACGGAGATGACTGTATAGCCGCCCTGCGCCGCGGCCATGGTTGCAACCGCAAAAAGGAGCGCGAGTAAGGGAAAACGGACAATCGTGCTGCGCATAGTGCAAAACCCCTCTTAGCCCGAGCCGTTACACGTGGCCGACCGCGGTCGTCGTGGTGCGCGGGCTTAAATTAGGTCGAACCGCTTACTTTTCCGCAGACAACGCCTTGCACCCGGCTATGCGGGATAGCGCTCACAGGAGCCCGTCGAAGTGACGGGCCAGCGCTCGTGTTCGCGGTCGTACTTATCCCTAACGCTTATCCCAAACGGGAGGGCCGTGGGGAGCATCTCTTGTGATCGAAATCACGTACCTCTAGAGTGCGCTTGTGGAATCATGGAGTCGAGATTACCAAGGTCATGCATCGGTTAGGAGAGGAGCGTTTTTCCAGTTTTCCCAGATGGCTGCCGGGCTGGTCCGAATCGAGCAGGGTGCGCTCTGCCGTCTTCGAAATACCCCAGAATGTATCGCAGTGCATTTGCGGTGTGATTAAATGCGTGTGATTAAGTGCGGCCATGACGATATCCGTCCGAGCGTTCGCGAAGATTAATCTTGGATTGCGCATTGGCGCGCTCCGGGGGGATGGATTTCATGAGCTGCTGACGGTGTATCAGACGATTGGGTTGCATGATGTAATCCGGGTGAGCCTGGGGCGGGGTACTGGGATTGAGATTCGGTGCAGCGACCCGAGAGTTCCGAAGGATGAGTCGAATACCTGCTATCGCATCGTGGAGAAAGCGATGCGGTCGCTGAACGCAAAAGGGCGGGTCGTGATCGATATTCAGAAGCGGCTGCCGGTGCAAGGCGGGCTGGGCGGGGCTTCGGCGAATGCGGTGGCTGCGCTGCTGGGGTTGGAGCGGGCGCTTAAGAAGGTGTTGCCGGCGGAGGAGCGTTTGAGGATTGCGGCCGAAGTGGGGTCGGACCTGCCGCTGTTTCTGGTGGGCGGAACGGTGCTGGGCGTGGGGCGCGGGGAGCAGGTCTATCCGCTTGAGGATTTTGCGGCTACGGCGTGTGTGGTGGTGACTCCGGAGGTGGGGGTTTCGACGCCGAAGGCGTTTGGGGAGTGGGATCGGCTTCGGGCTGAAGAGTTGCAGGGGCTGAAGCCCGCTCTCTCTCGGGAGGTTGACGCGGCGCTGAAGCGCCGCTCTTCCACGGTATTATCGGCATCCGTGGTGGGGGCAAGTTCTGCCGGGCTTAGCCCCGCCGGACCTCTCGGCTTCGCTCGGGGCAGGCTCTCGGGGGCGGCTGCCCCCACACAAAACCAGGTGCGCAAGAGTGCTCGTCCCAAGACGGGCAGTGCAGAATTGACGCTGGCTGGAGCGTTCGATAGAATGGTTGAGCTTGGCCGAGGGCTTTCGGCGTGGCTAAGCAAGAGTTACTCCGGTGCTCCTTTTGGAAGGGGCCGGGCTGAGAATCCGCTTCTCGAGCTTGTCCGGGCCGGGATCAAGAACGACTTTGAAGAAGTCGTCTTTCCTGAGTATCCCGAGCTGAGTGAAGGCAAGAATGCGCTGGAGCGCGCGGGCGCGAAATATGCGTCGCTGTCGGGCTCCGGGTCGACGCTGTACGGGTTGTTTGCCTCGAAAGAGGCGGCGCGCGCGGCGGCGGAGAAATTGCGAAGGCAAGGGTGGGCGGCGCAGGCGACGGTTACGCTGACGCGGGGCCAGTACTGGCGGCGAATTTTTGATTGTTGATTGCTGATTGTTGATTGACAATAGAGGTGCCCGAGTTTCGGGATCAATCAAAAACCAGTAATGGTACTGGGCCGTCGACTAATGGTAGGTCAAGTGCCTTTGGAGCACTTTGTCTAGGTTCGAATCCTAGCGGCCCAGCCAGAAAACAGTTCTCAGTTCTGGCTTCCCAGTTCTCAGTAAGAGGTGGGCCAAGGCTGAGGACGGGACTGAGAAACTTCTTATGGCTACTTTGGTGACGCCGACCGAAAAAGCGGAGAAGATGGAAAAGAACGTCCCACCCACGCCCGAGGAAAAGCCGGATCGCAAGCAGCGCGCGCGAGTGGATGAGAAGTTCAAGATTTTCAGCGGGACGGCGAACGAGCCGCTGGCTGACGAGGTTTGCCAGTTTCTGGGAATGCAGCGCGGGCAGGCGCAGGTGACGCGCTTTGCCGATGGCGAGGCGTATGTGCAGATCCAGGAGAACGTCCGCGGCGGCGATGTGTTCATCATGCAGCCCACATGCCGGGTGGTGCACGCCGATGGCAGAAGCACGAGCGTGGATGAGCACCTGATGGAATTGCTGCTCATGATTGATGCGCTGAAGCGCGCGTCGGCACGGCGGATCACGGCGGTGATGCCTTATTTTGGTTATGCGCGGCAGGACCGGAAAGACAAGCCGCGCAGTCCGATTTCGTCGAAGCTGGTGGCGGATTTGCTTACCACTGCGGGAGCGCACCGGGCACTGATTGTTGATTTGCATACGCCGCAGCTGCAGGGATTTTTCAATATCCCGGTGGATCACCTGTTCGCTTCTCCGGTGCTGGTGGATCACTTCCGGAAGCTGAACCTGCCGAACCTGACGGTGGTTTCTCCGGACGCGGGCGGCGTGGAGCGGGCGCGGTTTTTCGCGAAGAAGGTGGACGCGGCGCTGGCCATTGTCGATAAGCGGCGGGTGGAAATGAACGTGGCGGAAGTGATGCACGTGATCGGCGACGTGAACGGGCGGACCTGCTTGATCATCGACGACTTGATCGATACGGCCGGCACGCTGGTGAAAACCGCGACTGCTTTGATGGAGAACGGGGCGACCGAGGTGTATGCCTGTTCCTCCCACGCTGTGCTGTCGGGTCCGGCGGTGGAGAACATTGCGAAATCGGTGATCCGCGAAGTGGTGGTTACCAATACCATCCCGCTGAATGAAGAGGCTAAGCGGGAGCCGAAGATTCGGGTGCTTTCGATTGCAGGATTGATTGGGCGGGCGATTCAGGCCAATCACGAAGAGACGTCGGTTAGTAAGTTATTTGTTTAGAGATGTTTATTTAGCGTGGCAGTGGTGATTACGGCGAACAGCAGGCTCCTCCGCTCCGCCGTCCCCTTCGGCTTCGCTCAGAGTCCGGCTCCGGTCGGAGTCACAATTAAGTTTTTTGGATGGGAATAATTTATGGCAACCACATTGGAACAAAACATTCTGGAAGCGCAGCCGCGCGAGGCTGGGACCAAGAACCACGCCCGGCGGGTGCGGCGCGAGGGCAAGATTCCTGCGGTAGTTTATGGCGCGAGCAAGGATGCCGTGCCGGTGAGTGTGGATCCCCGGCATGTGCTGCGCATTTTGCGGTCGGACAGCGGCCACAACACGATTTTCGATCTGGCGCTGCATGGCGGCGAGCGCACCAAGGCCATGATCGTGGATTGGCAGTACGAGCCGATCAAAGGACATTTGCTGCATATCGACTTGAAGCGCATCGCCATGGACAAGGCTTTGCGGGTCAATGTTCCCATCATGCTGCAGGGTGTGCCGCTGGGGGTAAAGACCGAGGGCGGGATTCTCGAACAGATACTGCGCGAAGTGGAGATCGAGTGCCTGCCGGCGGATATCCCGAGCCACATTGATGTGGATGTGAGCGAGCTCACGTTCGGCAAGGTACTGCGCGTATCGGATTTGCCGCACAACCCGCAGCTGAAGTTTCTTTCGGACGCGAACCAGCCTGTCGCTCACGTGACCAGCGTGAAGGAAGAGGTTGTGGCTGCGCCGGAAGCGGTGGCGGCGGAAGCTGGAGCGGTACCGGCTGAACCCGAAGTGATCAAGAAGGGCAAGGCGGAGACTGAGGAAGAAGGCGAGGCGGCTGCGGCCGAGAAGCCTGAAAAGGCCGAGAAGAAAGCTGAGAAGAAGGAGAAGAAGTAACGCCGTGGTCGCGGCGCGCCTCGCTTCGCTCGCTGGACGGGCGTATGCGCCCGTCCCTACATGTTCCTTCTCAGCGTTGGTTGGGATGGTGGCGTGAAACTGATCGTTGGGCTGGGCAATCCTGGTATCGAGTATCAGTTGACGCCGCATAACGTAGGGTTTCTGGCGGTCGACCGGATCGCCAGCGAGCGCGGGGTTGAGATCAGGAACCGGCAGTGCCGGGCGTTGACGGCGCGGATACAGGTTGGGAATGAGCCGGTGCTGCTGGCCAAACCCGAGACTTACATGAATTTGAGCGGCGTGTCGGTGCGGGAGTTGGTGGCGGAGTACGAGGCGAAGCCGGAAGCGGACCTGATTGTGATTCAGGACGAGCTGGATTTTCCGCTGGGTACGCTGCGAATTCACACGCGGCGAAGTTCGGCGGGGCATAACGGGATTGAGTCGATCATTGGAGCGCTGGGCACGCAGGATTTTTTGCGCATCCGGATTGGCGTGGCCCCGGAACGTAAGGTGGAAGACGGTCAGAGTTATTTGTTGTCGCCGTTTCGCAAGGCTGAGCTGGCGGTGGTGGACGGGATGCTCGACACTGCCGCTGAGGCGGCGATGGCGATTCTGACCGAAGGTGCGGCGGCGGCTATGAATCGGTTTAACAGGAAAGACAGTGAATAGGGAAGCGAGCCAAACGCGCGAGTATTGCGTCGCAAAGAACGCGACGCATCGCGCGGCTCGCCCGGATCCTTCGGCGGGCAGAAAGCAACCGCCTCAGGCTGACAATCCAGTTTTGGCAAAGATTTGGAGACAGCGATGAATCGTACTTATGAGCTGATGTTTATTGTCCGGCCGGATATGGCGGATGAGGATCTCGAGAAGCTGATTTCGAACCTGGAGTCGACCGTTACCGCGGCGGCTGGTTCGATCAAGAGCGTGGACCGCATGGGCAAGCGCCGTCTGGCGTATGTCGTGCGCAAGTTCCGCGAAGGCATTTACATTCTGCTGACGATCGAAGGTGCGGGTTCGGTGGTCCATGAACTGGAGCGCCGCCTGCGCGTTACGGAGCCGGTGATCAAGTTCCTCACGGTGCGCATCGACGAAGAGCAGAAGCGGCTGGAGAAGATCAAGAAGCTGCGCGACGCGAAAAAGAAGGTGAGCGCGCAGCCCGCGGTGGTAGCGGAAGAAGCGCCGGCGGCGCCTACGCCGGCAGCCGAGACTCCTGCAACGGCGTGAAAGAAGTGGTCAGTGGCCAGTGGTCGGTGACCAGTTCACAAGGGCGACATCGGTTTTGCTGGCCACTGGTCACTGACCACTGGCCACTAATTAAAGGAGCATTATGGCTGACGAGACTAAAGCACCAAGCGAGCGGCCGGAACGGCCAGCCGGGGATGGGCCGCGCGAGTTCCGGCCTTCGGGAGACCGTCCGCGTTTCGGCGGGGGTGGTGGCCGTTCCGGCCCCGGCGGTCCGCCGCGTGAAGGTGGACGCAAGTTTTTCCGGCGCAAGAAAGTTTGTAAGTTCTGCACCGAGAAGATCGCCGACATCAACTACAAAGACTACCGTCTGCTTGGGCAATTCGTGGCCGAGAGCGGCAAGATTGTGCCGCGGCGGTTGACTGGCGTGTGTTCGCCGCATCAGCACCGGCTGGCGTCGGCCATCAAGCAGGCCCGCAACATTGCTCTGCTGCCGTTTGCCGGGCGGGCATCGTAAAGCATTCTATAAAGGCCTTGTGATTCCTAGCGAAGCGAGGAATCTTGGTTTTTGCCGGCGGCGAGAAGGACCAAGATCCCTCGCTGCGCTCGGGATGACAACTGGTGGAAGAACCTTAAGCCAAAATCGGAGTCATATCATGGAAGTCATTCTCAAAGAAGATGT
>Ga0070765_100000206_pt1 | contig 36103 bp, 30 predicted proteins | sample HubBroMetageWFT5_FD_71516 | JGI IMG/M metagenome (GOLD analysis project Ga0070765, IMG submission 71516) | Warmed and freeze-thawed soil microbial communities from the Hubbard Brook experimental Forest, New Hampshire - Hubbard Brook CCASE Soil... | ecosystem: Environmental > Terrestrial > Soil...
AGAATGGTGCGCCCTGAGAGATTCGAACTCCCGACCTTCTGGTTCGTAGCCAGACGCTCTATCCAGCTGAGCTAAGGGCGCATGCGCGGGACTTGCGCAGTGCGTCCGATTATAACGGAAACGCGCACTCCGACGAAAATCATCGAGGGAAAGGGACAATGGATCAGCCGGGTGCTACCCACGCGCAAACCATGGACGGCGCAGGGCACAAGGCCACGCAAAGGAAGCCTTTGAAACTGGACACCCACGTAATTCTTTCTCACCTTAGAAATTCCTACCAGATGGCTGCTGCCAGCGATCTCCTATTTTCAGCAGTTTATGATTGGCACGCTGGATGCAATAAGCTACCACAGACGAAGTGGCGCGCAACGGGGCGTTCTTGAAGATAACTTCGGCCAGAGGTTTTCTTGAACGCCCCTTGCTTTTTACTGGTCAAAGCGTTTTAAATCAGCTCTTCAGTTTGGTTGGCCGAAGGTAGCCCTCCCCCGGTAGCTCTAGGCCAATGCCAGTTTCGCTCCGATGTCTACCCCCGCCTCGCGCAGCAATGCGGCAATCACCGGCTCTTTCATTCGGGACGCATCGAATTCCACGCGCACGATCCGTTCCTTCTCGTCGAATGTGATGCGGCGGATGCCGTAGACCTCTCGCATGCCTGCCAGCGCGCGCATGGTTTTCTCCCCCGGACGGCTGTCATAGTGGTACGCCACCTCCAATTGCGTCATAAGGCCGTTTTCCTCTCTCTTAACCATACAACAATCGAGATGCCGGCCGGAGTAATCTATAAGGGAATATGGCCCAACCGTCCGCTGTGGGATCGAAATATAAAGACCCGGTGTGTGGCATGACCGTCGACCCGGTTACCACCAAGAACAGGCGCCAGCATGCCGGTCAGACTTATTCCTTCTGCGGCCAGGGCTGTGCCGAGAAGTTTCAGGCCGATCCGAACAAGTACTTAACTCCTCGGCCTGTTCCTGCCGTGATCCAAATCGCGCCCGTGAAGCCGCAAGTGCCGGCAGGAAATTACGTTTGTCCCATGTGTCCCGAAGTGCGGCAAAGCAAGCCCGGCCCCTGCCCGAGTTGTGGCATGTCGCTCGATCCGGAGATGCCGGTGGCCAGCACCCGCACCGAGTACACATGTCCCATGCACCCCCAGATCGTTCGCCCTGGGCCGGGAACGTGCCCGATCTGCGGCATGGCTCTTGAACCGCGAACTGTCACTGCGAAGGAGGAAGACAATCCCGAACTGCGTGATATGACCCGACGCTTCTGGGTTGGCGTGGCTCTTACCGTGCCACTACTCGCGATCGCCATGGGCGACATGCTTCCTGGCATGCCGGTGCAACATGCCCTTCCGGGCAGCCGGCTGCCCTGGATCGAGTTGCTGCTGGCTAGCCCGGTAGTTCTTTGGGGCGGATGGCCATTCTTCCAGCGGGGGTGGGCGTCGGTAGTAAATCGCTCTACCAACATGTTTACGCTGATCGCTATGGGTACCGGGGTGGCCTACCTGTTCAGTCTGGTGGCGACTCTAGCTCCGGGAATATTTCCCGAGGCGTTTCGTGACATGGCGGGCAGACCGCCGGTGTACTTCGAAGCCGCAGCGGCGATTGTCACATTGGTGCTGCTGGGGCAGGTTCTCGAACTGCGCGCCCGCAGCCGGACCGGGGCGGCCATCCGTGCTCTGCTCGGCCTGAGTCCCAAGACTGCGCGAATCCTGCGCGACGGCAAAGAAGAAGACATCCCACTGGATCAGGTCAAAGTCGGCGACCGCTTGCGGGTGCGTCCCGGCGAAAAGATTCCCGTGGACGGTGGGGTGCTCGAAGGCAGCAGTTCAGTGGACGAATCCATGATTACCGGAGAGTCGATTCCGGTGGAAAAGTCACCGGCCAGCCAGGTAGTGGGCGCCACGGTGAACGGGTCTGGATCATTCGTGATGCGGGCGGAGCGGGTTGGCAGTGAAACCCTGCTGGCGCGAATCGTCCAAATGGTGAGCCAAGCCCAACGCAGCCGTGCCCCCATTCAACGCCTCGCAGATCGCGTCGCCGGATGGTTCGTGCCGGCGGTGATCGGCATCGCCGTCCTGACGTTTATCGCTTGGAGCTTCTTGGGTCCGCAACCACGCTTGGCACATGCGTTGGTGAATGCCGTGGCGGTGCTGATCATCGCCTGCCCGTGTGCCTTGGGACTGGCAACTCCGATGGCGATCATGGTGGGCACGGGCCGCGGAGCGCATGCTGGAGTGCTGATTCGCAACGCTGAAGCTCTAGAAATTCTCGAGAAAGTTGATACTCTCGTGGTCGACAAAACCGGAACCCTGACCGCCGGCAAACCGACGGTTGAGGCGGTGGTAGCGAGCGCGGGCTTTGACGAATCTGAGATCGTTCGTCTGGTGGCCAGCCTGGAGCAGGGAAGTGAGCACCCGTTGGCGACCGCTCTGGTGACCGCCGCGACGGCCAACAATATTTCTTTGACCAGTGTCTCTGAGTTTCAATCGAAAACTGGCGGCGGAGTGACCGGCAGAGTGGCGGGGAAGAACGTCGCGGTCGGCAATGAAAGGTTTCTCAGCGAGCTGGGCGCTGAGGTTGCGCCGCTGGCTCCGCAAGCCGAAGAACTCCGACGTCAGGGGCAGACCGTGGTCTTCGTAGCCGTGGACGGTCGCGCCATTGGAATTGTCGGTATCGCCGATCCCGTCAAGCCTTCCACTCTGCAGGCGCTCCGCGATCTCCGCGCTGCGGGGTTACGTATTGTCATGCTGACGGGGGACAGCCAGGGCACCGCGGAGGGAACGGCTCGTGCCTTGGGTATTGGCGAGTTTCAGGCCAGCGTCCGCCCCGAGCAGAAGGCTGAAATTGTTCAGCGCCTGCAAAAGGAAGGCCGCATCGTGGCCATGGCGGGCGACGGTATCAACGACGCACCCGCGCTTGCTCAGGCTGATGTCGGCATCGCCATGGGCACGGGAACGGACGTTGCCGTGGAGAGCGGCGGAGTCACCTTGGTGAAAGGCGATCTGGTGGGTATCGTCCGCGCTCGCAAGTTAAGCCAGGCCACCATGCGCAACATCCGGCAAAATCTGTTCTTCGCGTTTATTTACAACTCGATTGGCGTACCTATCGCGGCAGGCGTGCTGTATCCGTTCTTCGGATGGCTGCTGAGCCCGATCCTGGCCGCGGCCGCCATGAGCTTCAGCTCAGTTTCGGTGATCGTGAATTCGCTGCGGCTGGGGAAGGCCGAACTCTAGGTCTTTGGATTTCTCGTATCGCGAGTCGGAACATCCCGCGCTCGTCCACCTAGAATTTGGCGCTCCCTCTCTAACCGCGCGATGCGAAGTGTTCGCTCCAGAGGTGTTCGGACGCATCGGCGAGCCCGAGTGAAAGACCCAGACGCCTTGCTTCTTGCGCATGCCAGGAAGGAACATCTTCCTGCTTCTTCATACAGCTGAGAGTACGCTAGGCTTCGCCCTGGGAGGCCATCCCCAAAAGTGGTCACGCTTGGCGCTGCATCCGCGCAGAAACTAAAGCATTTGACACTCGCGCCCCGCTGCTCAACAATGGTCAGAACCAAAACCATGCTAAACCCAGGAGACCAACCTTATGCCGGACGAGGGCCAACAGATAACAGAAGTCCACACGGAGTCCGAGGGCAACGCCGGTAAGTGGATATTGATATTGCTGGCGGTGATTTACGTTGCCGGCTCGATCTATTTCTTCTACACGTTGCGCGGGCGCATCGAGGATCTGTCCAAGGGGCAAGGCGCTAGCAACGCGCAGATTGCCGAGTTGACCAAGCGTATGCAGTCCGCTGAATCCGACGCGGAAGCCTTGGCCAAACAGCTGGGCATGACCAAGAAAGAGCTCGCCGACCGCTCCGCTGAATTGACCCGCCAGCAGCACGCGGCCGAGCAGCGCCTCGCCGAGGAACAGAAGAAAGAGAGCAGCCGCATCAGCCAGGTCAGCGGTGACGTGAGCAACGTCAAGACCGATGTGGGCGGAGTAAAAACCGACGTCGCCTCCACCAAGTCTGAGCTCGCCGCGACGATCGCCAGGCTGCAAAGCACCATTGGTGACCTGGGAGTGCAAAGCGGTTTGATCGCGAACACCCGCCAGGATCTCGAAGTCCTCAAGCACAAGGGGGATCGCAATTACTACGAATTTACCTTAGTCAAGGGCGCCAGCCCTCAGCCAGTCGGGACCATCAGCCTGCAGCTTAAGAAAACCGATCCCAAGAAGGGCAAGTTCACCATCAACGTGAGCGCCGACGACCGTACCATCGAAAAGAAAGATCGCAATATCAGCGAGCCCATCCAGTTCTATACCGGGCGCGATCACATGCTGTACGAACTGGTGGTGTGGTCGGTCGACAAGAAGCAGGCCACAGGTTATCTCAGCACGCCGAAGAATGCGCCCACTCCCGTGACCACCGGCGAATAGCTCGCATGTTCCCCGGTGTGCACGTACTTGGCGAAATCGCGCTGCGGACGGGAGTCATTTACCTCGTCGTCCTGATCGGTGTGCGCTTGAGCGGCAAGAGGGAAGTGGGCCAGATGACCCCCTTCGACCTCACCCTTTTGCTGCTGATCAGCAATTCCGTGCAGAACGCCATGACCGGCCCCGACACGTCGCTGTTGGGAGGCGTGGTGGCTGCTGCCACGTTGTTGTTGGTGAATTACCTTGTCGGAGAGCTTTCCGGAGTCAATCGCCGCTTCCGGAAACTGGTTGAGGGTCAGCCCAGCCTGCTGGTACACGACGGCGAGGTCATCGACGCCCACATGGCGAAAGAGCACGTCAGCAGGGATGATCTCGAGCGTGCTCTGCGGGAACATGGCATCGCTAACGCCAAGGATGTTGCGCTGGCAGTGCTCGAGGTGGACGGCTCCATCAGTTGCCTGAAGTATGACGACATCAAGCCCACCGCCAGCACTCACTTGGTGCGCAGAAGGTTTCTGCAGAAGCATTAGCAGTAGGAACTACTTCTTCAAGCTTGCTGTCCAGTTTGTCACCACCGTCATTGACTGGTTCACTTGCTGCGTTACTACTGGCAGAAGAATCTTCTTGCCGTCGGGAGTAACATCGAAGAAGAACTCCGGAGCTGACGCCGTCGTCGTCAACTGCTGGGCCGCGCCAAATTGCGGTGCACCGTTCACTTCCTTGACCGGAACCGCGACAACACCAAAGCTCAGGTTCGCATAGTAAAGTTCCTTGCCATCTTGGCTCCACAGCGGCGCATTTCCACCGCTCGCGGAAACCTGCCACCTGCCTTGTCCGCCGCGGAACGGCACAACGTAAACTTCGAGTCTGCCCGACTCGTTGGAAGCATAAGCCAGCCAGCGCCCGTCGGGGGAAAGGCGTCCGTAAATGCTGGATGAGTTCTGACCGTGGGGTACCAATAGCCATGGTTTACGTTCGCCCTCCAGCGGCACTGCCCAAACCTCCCAGTTGGTGTAACCAACCGGGCCGTGTCCAAAGATCAGGTACTTGCCGTCGCGCGACCAGTCGCTCGGTAAGCCGATCTCATCGTTAGTCAGGAGAAGCTCTTCGGTGCCGCTGCCGTCGGATGGCTTACGGAAAAACGTGGAGTGGCCGTTGCGATCGGAGTTATAAATGATCCACTTCCCGTCCGGCGACCACACCGGGAAGCCGTTGGAAACCGGACCGAAGGTGAGCCGGGTACGGATTCCCCGCGCCAAATCCAAGACCCAGACGTCGTTCTGGCCTGTGTCCATGGTGAAGGCGATCCGGTCCCCCTGTGGCGACAAGCGAGCGCTGACAAGCTCGGACAGTTTGTCAGCGGCGATGCCAACCTGCTTCCCGTCGCGGCCCATCCAGAGCAACTGCCAGTCCGCCGTCCCGCCGCTCCCCAGCACCAGCAAGTCGTTGTTCGAGACCGAAGCGTCCATGTGCCAGGTGGCGATGTCATTTACGATATTGCTGGCGACGCTCTGCGCTTCACCACTCAGAGTTCCCTTGGCTGGATCGAACCGCTGTGCCATTAACTGGTTGCCGCGGGCAAACAGCAGAAACCCGTCACCATACACCGCGTTCGATTGAGAATGAAAAAGCGCCCGGTTTTCCCGCCCGTCGACCGAGGCATAGTACAACGTATTGTTTACCGCCTTCGACGGGTCATGAACGATCGCCAAGTAGAGGAAGTGCTTGCCGTCCGGAAGAAAGAAGGGCCAGCGATGCGACGTGTGCTGTGCCAGGTTGAGCTTGGTGACCGCCGTCGGCGTTCCTCCCGTCGCGCTGATCCGCACCAGCGGCCCTTGCGTGTCGGCAGTGAATACAATCACGCCGTCAGATCCCCAGGCGGCTCCGCGTCCAAAATCCGCGTTGCAAAGTGTCAACGGAGGACTCCCGCTCAAATCTACGGTCTTCAACTTGCTATCTGCGAAGAAACCCAGGGAGCGCCCGTCGGGAGACCAGAATGGAAATGTCGCACCCTCGGTGCCGGCCACCATCTGCGCCTCCAGCTTATCCAGGGGACGCACCCACAGCCCGGTTTTGCTCTGCAAACCCCCGTTGGCTGCGACAAAGGCCACATAGGCTCCATCCGGTGAAAGGATGGGAGGCCCGGCAAAGTCGCCGGTCAGCCGGAGAGAAACTCCCTCAGGCGCATTGATGACAGTGCGGGTAAGGGGTGCCGAGAAGCTCGGGGGGTAGAGAAAAACTCCCGCCGCCCCGCCTAACAATGCGGCTGCAACGACTGCTCCGATCCAGCCCATCGACGAACCGCGAGGCGCAGGGGCCAAAGCAGGAGCTGCCGCCACCGAGCCGCCTTCCGCGATCCATTTCAGTTGCAGCCGTACATCGTGCGCCGTCTGGAAGCGGTCCTCCGGATTCTTCTGTAAACAGGTTGTCACGACGTGCTCAAAGGCCGGCGGTGTTTGCGGCTTGACGGCGCTGAGTGGTGCCGGGTCTTTCTCTAGAATGGACGACGCAACCGAGATCTGGCTCTTGCCCTCAAAGGCGCGCTTTCCCGTAGTCATCTCGTACAGCACGGCGCCGAAGGCAAAAATATCGCTGCGCGCATCCGCCTCCTTGCCTTCGATCTGCTCTGGTGCCATGTATTGAATCGTCCCTACAATGCTGCCCGCGGTCGTCAGCGGACTCATCGGACTCGGGCCGCTCATGGTGGGTGAAGCAGTGAACGAAGGCGCGGTTCCCGAGGGCATAGTTTGAGTGCCCAGCGGCTTTGCCAGTCCGAAGTCCATCAGCTTAGCCCCGGTCGGCGTCAGCATGATATTGCCGGGTTTCAGATCGCGGTGTACGATGCCATGCCGGTGTGCGAACTCCAGCGCTTGCGCTACTTCCATCCCGATGTTGAAGAGTTCATTTAGCGGCACCGCGCCCTTACGTATCCGTTCGGCTAGGGTCTCGCCGACCAGGAACTCCATTACCAGGTAATCGGTGCCATCCTGCGAACCGATGTCATAAAGCTGGCAAATGTGGGGATGGTTCAGCGACGAAATGGCCCGGGCCTCGCGTTCCATTCGCTGCTTCAGCTCAGGCGATGCGGAAAGATGAGAGGCCAACACCTTGATGGCGACGGTGCGGTCGAGGCGGCTATCGCGAGCGCGGTAAACCTCGCCCATTCCGCCCGTGCCCAGGACAGACTGGATTTCGAACGGCCCGAGCTTGGCTCCTGCGTTTAGCAATGCCGCCTTCTCGCTCAAAGAATCGCGAAGGCGGATTATAGTCGCTCGAAGCTCAAAACCAAACTCAGACGAGCCACGATTCCTACTTGGTCATCACCAGCGGGACCGGCTGGCCGTAGGGCTGAATCGTGACTCGTAGCAACTTGCGAGCAGCAAACACTTCAGGAGTCACCGGGAAGCTCACCACGATGGTTCCCTTTGCCTGACTGCCCACATCGACCGTGCCCTCGCGCTGCAATGGAGTCCCGGCGTATTGCTTCAAGGCTGGAAAGGCTTGATAGTAGCGATCTAGATCAACGGCGGAAGCGGCATCGGAAGAAAAAATATTGTCAGTAGTTTGAACTTCCGCTTTGATGGTTTGAATCCAGAATGGTTTGGCTCCGTTATTCTGGAACGCCACGTTGATCGCCACCATCACGGCGTGTTGATTGGGAATCTCTACCGAAACTACTTCGTCGATTGCACCGCTTGCTGTGGACCGCGGACGCTGCACAAAAGCCGCGATGGCCCAGGCCACCGCGATGAGTGCGACACCGATTCCGATAATCTTCAACGGTGGCAGGTTCTTCTTGGCTGTGCCGAACTCCTCGCCGATCCGGAAATCGGTACGCGGACCAATAGAAGTGGCTACGGGCGGCGGAAGCGGTGTCAACGGCGTTTCGTCATTCATGTGGTTGTTGTCATTTTAGTCGCTTCGCAACCGCAAATCCGGAGGGATTTGCGGGCTGAATACTAAGTGCTGACTGCTGAAGGCTTCCGTCACCACCCATGCTTCATCGCGCTGGCAAACTTCTCTACAGGAAGAGTATTCAGTACATCTTCTTTTGTGAGCCAGGCGCGCCGCGCTTGGAGAATTCCGAAGCGGATCTTCTCCAAGTGCGAAGTGTGATGCGAGTCGGTGTTGATGACGATCTTCACTCCGTATTGTTTCGCCAGCCGCAAGTGCCGGTCGCACAAGTCTAAGCGTTCGGGAAACGAATTCAGCTCCATCGCGACTTTGCGCTGCGCCGCCGCCTTGAGCACTGCGTCGATATCGAAGGGATAGGCATCGCGCCGCAGTAACTGGCGGCCCGTAGGGTGCCCGATGATTGACGTGTTCCGATTCTCCACCGCCTTCAGCAGGCGGTCCGTCATCTCCGTCGCACCCTGATTGAAGTGTGAATGCACGCTGGCGATCACCACATCCATTTCTTCCAGCACAGAGTCGGACAGATCAAGCGTGCCATCCGCCAAGATATCGACTTCAATCCCCGCGAATATCCGAATCCCATCCGCCGCGGCATTGGCGGCATGGATGCGTTTAATGTGTTCCACCGCGCGCTTGTCATCCAACCCGTTGGCAAACGCCAGATTCTTGGAGTGGTCGGTGATGGCCATGTACTTGTAGCCATGCTCGCGCACTGCCTCTGCCATCTCCTCAATCGTGTTGCGCCCATCGGTTTCGACCGTATGCATGTGCGCGTCGCCTTGCAGGTCGGCCTGCGTGATTAGCGCCGGAAGCGCGTGCCGTTCGGCGGCATCAATCTCGCCTAGATTCTCCCGCAATTCCGGTGGGATGTAGTCCAGCTTCAGCTTGGCGTATATGTCCGCTTCAGTCTTGCCCGCGACCACTTCCTCATTGTCCAGGCGAGCCAGGCTGTATTCGCTGAGGGTGTAACCCATCTTGAGCGCCCGCTGACGCAGGGCTACGTTGTGTGCTTTACTGCCGGTAAAGTACTGCATGGCGGCACCGAAAGACTCCGGTGCCAGGAAGCGGATGTCCACCTGCATCCCGCCCCTCACGCGAAAGCTGACCTTGTTGTCGCCCCGCGCAATGATGTCCATGAGTCCCGGCAGCTTGATGGCGTGATCAATCAGCTTTTCCCGCTGCGCATCGGTGCAGCACGCCTTGCCCGTCACCAGAATATCGAGATCACCCACGGTCTCTCGCCCACGACGCAATGAACCAGCGGGAGTAACTTTCTCCACTCCGGGGAATCCCTGCAAATGCTCGATGATCTTTTCCGCCTGCGCTTCCGCGGCATCTAGCAGGAAGCGCCCAGCGATACGGCGATAATCTTCAATCGCCTTGAGCAGCTTGGCTTCCTGCTTCTCACCCATTCGCGGAAGTTCGCGAATCTTGCCCTCGCGCGCCAGCTTCTCTACACCCTCCAAATCGCTGACTTGATATGCGCTCCAAATCAGAGCGATGGTCTTCGGCCCCAAGCCTTGAATTTTTAGCAGATCAAGCATTGACGGCCGGTATTTCGTCAGCAGATCGGCGTGAACCGAGAGCCGCCCGTCTTTGAAAATCTCCTGCAGGTTCAACAACATTTTCTTGCCGATACCTTGAATCTCCAACACCTTCTTAGGATCGCTGATCAGATCGGAAATCTGTTGCGGCTGGGCCTCGATTGCTTCGGCGGCATTGCGATAGGACCGAATACGGAACGAATCTGCGGCGTCAATCTCCAGCAGATCCGCGGTCTCATACAGGATGCCGGCGATGGCTTTGTTGTCCATGCGCTATCCAGAGTAAACAAGATTGCGCTGGAGAGAAAGCGCGGAGCGACTTTCGCTTGGCCACACTACTCCCTTCGCCGGGCCAGCTGCGAAACTTCCACCACGCGCTGGAGGGGAAAACTTTCGCGCGGTGGGCGGGGAGGCTAGGTGTGACTTCCCGCTGCTTAATGTGTTACTTCAAGAGGCTTTGGTAACATTAGCCGCTTGCGGACCTTTGGGACCCTGGGTTATTTCGAACTCAACCTGGTCCCCTTCTTGCAAGCTCTTGTATCCTTCGCTCGTGATAGCGCTGTAGTGGACAAAAACATCCGCTCCATCTTCACGCCCGAGGAATCCATAGCCCTTGGCATTGTTGAACCACTTGACGGTACCTTTCAAACGTTCCACTTACGCCCCCTGGCGCGACCCCTAACGGTTGCGAGGTCACGCTTCCGATTTGTTGTCATTTTCCGGCTAGAGGTTGGTGCTGTCAAGAGAAGAAGTCTCCGGAAGGAAACTACTTTGAAGGCGGCTTCTCATGATCGCGTTCTTGGCTGAGCCACAGTATGCCCGAGATGGTCTTGGCGTCGCGAATGGCGTTTCGCATCACCATTTTGACTGCATCCCGAAGCGGGAAGAATCGGGTTTCGATGACCTCGTCTTCCTCCGGCTGTGCCTGTCCGGCATGCAGCCCCCGGGCCAGGTAGATTGCCATCGTCTCCGCCACGAAGCCAGGGCTGGCGTAGAAACGGAAAATGCGTTTCCAATGTTTCGCGGTGTATCCGGTCTCCTCCAGTAGTTCGCGCTTGGCCGCGGGGAGCGGGCTTTCGCCGGCGTCAATGCGACCGGCGCAAAGCTCCCACAAATATTGCTGAGCGGCATGGCGATATTGCCGGAGCAGTAGAACCCTTGGCTCGCGGCCCGTATCGTCGACCGCCAGAACCACGACCGAACCGGTGTGATGAACAATGTCCCGCCGTGCCTGAACACCGCTGGGTTCAACAACTTGATCGGTCGTGACCCAAAAAGCCGGTCCACGATAAGCCACTCGGGATGAAAGTACGTGCGCTTTCTTCTTCGCCATGTCAAATAATATAAAGCCTGCGCCGGGTTTACGGCTCGGACGCGGTCATTCCAAAATATGGATCGGGCCTCAGTATTCTTTGGAACTTGTTCAGACCTGCTTTTTGCCGCTGACCGACTGCCCTGCTATGCTGCCCTCAATGCGAGAGAAACCCAGTGTTGCGGTTATCGGGCCGGGAAGGCTTGGCACCGCATTAGCATTGCAATTGGCCAGGGCGGGATACCGCATCTCCGAAATCGTTTCGCGGACACCTGCTTCCGCACGCCAGACACGTGCCCTTACGCAGACGCTGAAGGCCCGTTCATCCCGCTACCCGAACGCGGGTTTGGACGCCGGTCTCATCTGGCTCTGTGTCCCCGACCGGGAGATTGCCGTTGTGGCTGAAGACCTGGCGACGCGAAAGATTTGGAAGGGAAAAACAGTCTTTCATTCCAGCGGCGCCCTCGACAGCGACATCCTAGACCCCCTCCGCGAATGCGGCGCAAAGGTTGCTTCGGTCCATCCCATGATGACGTTTGTGCGGGGTGCGGTTCCAACCATGAAGGGAATCACGTTCGCGCTTGAAGGCGATGCGGCGGCCGTGCGTCTCGCGCGGCAGATTGTGCGGGGTTTCGGAGCGCGAACCTTCCTCATTCGCAAACAGAACAAGGCTACCTATCACGCCTGGGGAGCTTTCACATCTCCTTTGCTAGTGGCAGCGTTGGTCACCGCGGAGCAAGTGGCGCGCGCGGCGGGATTGAAAACTGCGGAAGCCCGCCGCATGATGCTGCCCATCGTCTGTCAGACGTTTGTGAACTATGCCGCTCTTGGGCCGGCCGGTGCGTTCAGCGGTCCACTCGTACGCGGCGACGCAGAGATTGTACGAAAGCACCTTCAGGCACTGAAGAAGATTCCGGAAGCGAGAGCTGTCTACATTGCCCTTGCTCGCTCCGCTCTGCGTCACTTGCCAGCGGAAAATCGGAGCCAATTGGAAAAAGTCCTAAAAACTTGAATCCGCTGACTATTTTGGTTTCCACAAGCCGATTGTGTTACCTTCCGGATCGGCGAACCACGCGAACGTGCCGGTAGGAATCTCCACGGGCGGCACCAACGTCTTCCCCCCAAGCTTCTGCGCCTTGTCGAGGTAAGCCTTCACGTCATCCACCTGGACGTAAACCGTCACGTAATGGTGCGGCTCGTGTCCAAGCACTGTGATATGCCCATTGATTCCGCCGCTTCCGCCGGTGTCAATCATGGTTGCCGGCCCAGACTCCTGGGTCTTCCAGCCGAACAACTGAGAGAAAAATGCGGTAGTCTTGCCGCGATCACGGCAGCCGATTTCGAAATGCACCACTGGTTGGCCCATCTCTCCTCCATTTAACTAAGCATCACACGCTGAATCGTTCTCGCTCGGCCTGTGGTCTCGTCACAATCCACCACTACTGCACATAGACGAACATCTCCGGTGGCAGCCTCGAAGCGGGTCGGCATGTTCTTAAGAAACTTCTCTACGATCAATTCCTTTTTCACGCCGATCACACTGTCGTACGGGCCGGTCATGCCTACGTCCGTGATGTAGGCGGTTCCATGCGGCAACACTCGCTCGTCCGCAGTCGGAACATGGGTATGTGTTCCTACCAAAGCCGTGACTCTGCCGTCGAGGTACCACCCCATTGCCATCTTCTCCGAAGTCGCTTCAGCGTGAAGATCGACGAAGATCACTTTCGCAGTAACTTCTTTCAACAGTTGGTCGGCAACCCGGAAGGGATCATCGTTCGACGCCATGAACACGCGCCCCTGTAGATTGAGCACCGCATAGGAAACGGCGCCCTTACGCCCTTGATACATTCCCGCCCCCGGCATTCCCGGGGTATAGTTGGCCGGCCGTAGCAGGCGCCGGGCAGGACTGTGAGGGCCATCCGCCGACTCAAAGTAATCCACGATCTCGCGCTTGTCCCAGACGTGATTGCCCGTGGTGATGACATCGATCCCCAGCTCAAACAAATCCTCCGCCAGTGGCGGCGTAATGCCGAACCCGGCCGCCGCGTTCTCCCCATTGGCAATCACCAGATCAATCGCATGATCTTTGACCAGGCCGGGCAGGCGTTCTTTGACGATGGTGCGTCCCGGCTTGCCAAAAATGTCACCAATAAAAAGAATGCGCATGAAATCGATGGTACCACGCACTTTCATACGCCAAGCAGAGCCGAAAGCCGTAAATTGAGACCTGGCGCTATTTACTTCGCGCTCACTTCTCCAACTCCGCCGTCGTCAAGAAGTCGTAATTTCCCGGCGGATTCAGCGACAGGTTCTTCACTCGCTTCGAATGCACCATCACGTTGTCCTGATACCAGAGTTCGACATACGGCAGGTCCTCGGCCAGAATCTCCTGGACTTCCCCGTACAGGCGCTTGCGTGCTGCTTGGTCGAGCACGCTGCGTGCCTGGTCGATCAACGCATCCACCCGCGGATTGGAGTAATAAGTACGGTTGGCGCCGTGGGGTGTGAACTTGCTGGAATGAAACACATACTCAAACATGTCCGGATCTTCATTCCCACCCACCCAGCGGAGGGAATGCATTTGATAGGCCCCACGTGTCACGTCGGCAAAGAAAGTGGCAAACTCAAATGTGCGGATGTCGAGGACGATACCGACTTCCCGCAGTTGCTGCTGCAAGACCGCGGCCAGCAATCGCGTACTTTCCTCAGTCCCAGTCTTCATGGTGAGATGAAACCGTACGCCTTTGACCGCGGGATGTCCGGCTTGCTCCAGCAACTCTCTCGCCCGCTCAGGGCTATAGCCGTAGCGCGCTACGTTAGAGTCGTAGGCCCAGCTCTCCGGCGGAAGCAAACTGTCGGCGGGCCGCGCGAAATCGCGTAAAAGGTAATGAATTATTGGCCGGCGGTCGATCGCGTAGGCCAGCGCCCGCCGCACCTGCGCATCTTTGAGAATCGGATCGCGCGTGTTGAAAGCAAGATACGCCAGCACTGTGCCGGGTGCGTGCATCACTTCCAGGTTGGGCTCTTTTTCGAGCGCCAACACCAGGTCTCCGGTGAGCGCATTGATGGCGATGTCCGCGCTTCCTTTTCGCAACTCAAGCGCCCTCGTTGTGGTATCGGGAACTACCGCAAACCGTACTCGCGCCAGCTTCGGCTTCTCACCCCAATAGTCATCGTTGCGTTCGATGACGACTTCTTTGTCCTGCTCGGTACTTACGAAACGAAACGGCCCCGATCCAATTGGATGGCCGCTGATTTCGTCGCTGCTGCCGTAAGGCACAATGCCAATCGCCCCGTCGGACAGGTTCCATAACAGCGTGGCAAACGGTTCTCTCAGACGGAACACTACGACAAAGTCGTCAGGCGCCTCGATGCGATCTACCAGCCGGTAGGCTGCCGCTTTGGTGCTGCGAATCTTGCCCTCGAGCAGGGAATCGAATGTCCACTTCACATCCCGCGAAGTGAGCGGTCGACCATCGTGAAACCTCACCCCGTGGCGAAGATGAAATATATACGTCTTGGGATCGGGAATGTCCCAGCTTTCCGCCAACTGCGGCTGCACGTTCAAGTGCTCGTCACGGGTGAGCAGATCGTCGAACAGCAGCGTGTCGATGCGTTCTGAATACGCATCCAGCCCCACTCGCGGATCGAGATTGGTGGGGCTGCTCTCGATGACCATGACCAGCGTATTCGGATCAGGCTTCGCAGAACACGCCGTTAGCAGCGCCAAGCAGGCTGCGAGAATCACGGTTCGAAGCAGCCAACACCACCTAGGCAGAGCCGACCTCTCCTGCGCCAGTGCCGGGCCACGACGAATGCCTTCACGCATAGGAAATCTTCCCAAGAATCCCTGGTCCCTTGGCCCCGGTAGCCGAAGGCACATTCGAGGGCCGTCGGTTCCACGTTTCATGCGCCAGCAAAGCGAACGCCGCCGCTTCTTTTGCCTCTGAGGGCAATCCGAACTCGCCTGAGGAGCGGATCTTCAGCCCGAGCGGTCGCAGTTCGACGGCCAACATCGTCATCAATGTCGGATTCCTGGTACCGCCGCCGGAGACGATGATTTCCCGATAACTGTCCTGCTTCTTCAGAACGAGCCGCTGAACCGAATCCGCAATCGATCTCGCAGTCAACGCCGTGGCCGTAGCCACAATGTCGCGGGAAACCGCGCGTCCACAGCGCCGCACAAACCGCTCGGCGAACTCGCGCCCAAACTCTTCGCGCCCTGCCGTCTTGGGAGGTCTCCGCCGGAAGAAAGGTTCGCGCAAGATGTCTGCAACTACACGATCCAGCACCTTACCAGACGCCGCCACGCGCCCGTCGCAATCATACGGCTTACGAAAAAGCCGTTCCATTACTGCGTCTATCAACATGTTGCCTGGACCAGTATCGAAAGCGATCACCTGCACGCTTGAAGCTCCCGCCTGTATGGCCGTCAGGTTGGCAATGCCACCAATGTTCTGAACGATTCGGCCAACATGGGCATCACGATAAAGCAGAAAATCGAGGAAGGGAACCAGAGGTGCGCCCTTGCCGCCCACTGCCATGTCTGCCGGACGAAAGTCGCTCACCACCGGCACACCCACCTGAGCTGCGATCACTGCGCCTTCGCCGGTCTGCCAGGTCGCCGCCAGCTTCCGCCCAAGAAACGACGCGGCCTCGCCCTGGTGATAGATGGTTTGACCGTGACAGCCAACTAAGTCGGCCTTCACCCGAAAACGTCGCAGGGTGGCGAGTATTGCGTCTGCGTATAGCGCCCCTAGCAGAAAATTCAGCCGCGCGAGATCAGCGACGCTGGCCCGCTGCGAATTCATCGTCGCCAGAACGAACTTGCGAACCGTGCTGGAGTACGGATATTCCGCATATCCAATCAGTTCGAACTTGAGCGGGCCGGACATCCTCGCCCGTCGCGCATCCTCCACACGCACCAAGGCGACGTTAATTCCGTCGGCGGACGTCCCGCTCATGACCCCCGCGACGATCATGCTTCTCCCTGCCGCTTGATGGCTTCTAACCGCACCTGCTCTCCAAACTCCCACAGGCGCCGCGACAATTGCTGAACTTTGTCTGCGGACGGCGCGGATGTTCTTCGCTTCAATTCCTTCGACTTCCTTTTGAACTGCTGCAGACGGACCAGAGACTCCTGGCAGCGCCCTGCAAACTTGCGATCGCACGCCGCTTCGCGAACCAGCGCCTCGTACGCCTGCTCTACATGTTCCGCGACGTGACATAGAAGGCACAAATCGCCCCCCGCCCGAATGTGACCGACCGCCGCCTGCCCGATCGACGCGGCTTTCAGCACCCCACCCATCTCCAGATCATCTGACACCACCAGCCCGCGGTAGCCGATCTTCTTACGCAGAACATCCGTGATCCACTTTCTCGACAGCGACGCCGGAGTGCGATCCCGGGTCACCGCCGGATAGGCCGCATGTCCCACTAGCACCATTGGAGCATCGCGGCGCAAGGCTCGATAAGGCGCGATATCCTGCTCCCAAAGTTTCTTCCACGACTTTTCGACGCTGGGCAGTTCATGATGTGTATCCAGATTGGCCTCTCCGAGTCCGGGAAAGTGCTTGATCGCTGCTAGCACACCCGCCGAACGCAGCCCGGAAAGGAATTCGCGGGCATAGACGACGGCTTCTTTCGGATCTGCTGACACAGCTCGCGAACTCATGACTGTTCGCGATGCCTCGAATGCCAGATCAACCACGGGGGCAAAATCGGTGTTGAAGCCCAAAGCCTTGCAAGATTCGCCGATGATTCTCCCGTGCTTGCGAAAGAGCCGCCGGTCGCGTGTCGTGTACACCTCCGCCGCTGGCGGTGTCGGCCCGGTGACACTTCGAAAGCGGTCAACCTTGCCGCCTTCCATATCGACACAAGTGAACAACGGAGTGAAGACGCAGGCTTGGCAGTCCTTGAGCAGCTTATGCGTCTGTTCGGCGCCGACGATATTCCGCGCGAACAAAATCACGCCCGCCGGTTGGATTCGCTTCAAAAGGGAAATGATCTCCGGCGACATTTCCGTGCCATCGAAGCCTAGAATAATTAACTCGCCCACGGGCAGACTTGAGTTCGTGCGCACCTCCGTGTCCTCTGTTTTCTCCGAAGGTTAGATTTCCTTCTTCAGTTCCGCCAGTAACTTCAGCGCTTCCAGCGGCGTTAGGCGATTCAAATCCACCTCACGCAAGCGCTCTAAAACTGGCTGCGACAACGGCGTAAAGATGGTCAACTGAGCTGGCGGACGCGGCTGCATCTCACTCGCAAGTTGCGCTGTCAGCCGTCGCTCCGCGTTCTCATGCTCGGCCAACACTTCCCACGCTCGTTCCACCACTTCATTCGGTAGTCCGGCCAGTTTCGCCACTTCAATCCCATAGCTGCGATCCGCGGGCCCGGGCTCAACCTTCCGCAGAAACACAATGCCGCTGCCGGTTTCTTTCACCGACACGTGATAGTTTTTTACCCCGGAGAGCTGATCCGCCAGTTCGGTCAGCTCAAAATAATGTGTCGCAAATAACGTCTTTGCCCGGGTGCGAGCGTGAATGTATTCGACTGCAGCCCAGGCAATGGCCAGCCCGTCATATGTGGATGTGCCACGCCCGACCTCATCCAACAGAATCAGCGAGCGCGGCGTGGCCGTATGCAGGATCGCTGCCGTCTCCGTCATCTCCACCATGAACGTTGATCGGCCGCGCGCCAGATTGTCACTGGCCCCGATGCGTGTGAACACGCGGTCCACAATTCCCAGCCGCGCGGAACTTGCGGGCACAAACGATCCCATCTGCGCCAGAATCACCGACAGAGCGGTCTGTCGCAAATAAGTCGACTTGCCGCCCATGTTCGGCCCCGTCAGCACCAGGACGGTGTGAGTCGTCGAGTTGAGATATAAGTCATTGGGAACGAAGCGCTCGCCGGCGAAATCCTGCTGTTCAATCACCGGATGCCGCCCGCCGACGACCTCAATATCCCCAGATTCATCGAACTTCGGTCGGCAGTAGTTCCTGATTGCTGCTGTATGGGCCAACGCCCCCAGCGCATCCACTTCAGCCAGCGCCAGCGCGGTTTGCCGGATGCGGCGTGCCTCCCCCGCAATTGCCGAGCGCAGTTCGGCGAACAGCCGGCGCTCGATCTCGACGATCTTTTCCTGGGCATCGAGAATCTTAGACTCGTATTCCTTCAGCTCGGGCGTGGTGAATCGTTCCGCATTCACCAAGGTCTGCTTGCGCTCGTATTCCGGCGGCGACAGGTGAAGGTTCGCCCTCGATATCTCTATGTAGTATCCAAAGATTGAATTGAATTTCACCTTCAGCGACGAAATCCCAGTGCGCTGCCGTTCTCGTGATTCAATCTGCGCCAGGTATTGCTTGCTGTTGCGGCTCAAATCGCGGAGTTCGTCCAGTTCCTGCTCCACTCCGGGCTGAATCACGCCGCCGTCGCTCAGGGACAACGGTGGTTCGGGCGCTACAGTCCTCTCGATTCGACCACGCAAATCGCCCAGTTCGTCGACGGTCCCATGCAGCGTCTTCATCCGCTTGGTACTGAACCGCGCCAAAGCGCTTCGCACGGCAGGAATCTTTGCGAGTGACGCTGCTAGCGCCAGTACATCACGCGGGTTTGCCGTTTCCAGCGTTACCCGGCTCAGAAGCCGTTCCAGATCGAGAATCCCGTCGAGCGCCCGCCGCAACTCCTCCCGCGACATCAGCTCCTTGACTTGGCTCTCAACCGCATCCAGGCGTGCGTGGATTTCCACTGACTCAATCGAAGGCCGCAACATCCATGAACGCAGCAGCCGCTTGCCCATCGGCGTCACCGTGGAGTCAATCGAGCGAAACAGCGTCATCCCTGCGTCGCTACCAGTGAATAGAGGCTCGATCAGTTCCAGATTTCGTACTGTCACTGCATCCAAAACCAGGCAGTTTTGCCGTTCGTAGAACCCAATGCGGTCCACGTGGTCGAGCGTTCCGCGCTGAGTAGAACGCACGTAGTAGAGAATCGCTCCCGCCGCCGCAGCCGCCGCCGGTTTGCCCGCCAACCCGAAGCCTTCGAGAGACAACACTCCGAAATGATTCTCTAGCAGAGGAATGGCATGGTCCGGCGAGAAAATCCAGTCGTCTAACGGTGTCTCGGACCACATTGCGCCTGATGTCCGCGGCTGGGGCGCCGAAGCAGTTGCTCTATCGCGAACTTCAAACAGCGGTGCGGCCGATCCGTACAAGACCTCCTTCGGCCTTAACTGCTGCAACTCGTCATGGATTCTCTGCGCTGCGTCGTCGCCCCGGAACTCTGTCGCCCTGAACTCACCCGTCGAAAGGTCCAAGGCTGCGAATCCCGCCCGGTCGCCGGTCTGTGCCAGCGCCGCCAGAAAGTTGTTTTCCTCAGAACTCAATGACGAGTCCGCGGCGGTCCCCGGTGTGACCACGCGCGTTACCTCGCGCCGCACCAATTTCTTGGCCAGCCGCGGATCTTCCATTTGCTCGCAAACGGCGACTTTGAATCCCTTGCGAATGAGCTTCGAAATGTAGCCTTCGGCCGCATGATAAGGAACACCGCACATGGGCACCGCCACGCCTTTCTCTTTGTTGCGAGAGGTTAAAGTGATCTGCAACTCCCGCGATGCCATGACCGCATCGTCAAAGAAAAGCTCGTAGAAATCGCCCAAGCGAAAAAACAGCAGGGCAGTGGGATGCTGCTTCTTGATGGCGGCATATTGCCGCATCAGCGGAGTGGACGCCTCGGTCATGGTAAGCAGAGCGCGGGTCTTACCGGCACAAGCAGTCTTTGGGGTTCGCGCGGATTATAACAAACCAAATCGCTCCTGCCTGTATCCTAAATCACAGTTGACGCAACTCGGCTGAGGGTGTTTTCCTTATCGGGCATGGAACTCCGCAAAGATCCCATCACGCGCTCTTGGGTTATCACAGGCGACGACGTTCCCGATATCGCTCCCCGGCCGGAATCGTCGTGCCGTTTATGTCCAGATTCGGCCCAAGCCCCGCAACTCGTCGCCACCCTGTCGGGTGGGCAACGTGCAGTTGTACATCCAACCGCTTTGTATCACATTGAGGGCGAGGCATCCCGTCGGGCCGACGGTATTTATGATCGCATGCGTCCCGTCGGCGCCCACGAGGTGCTCATCGAGAACCCGCGCCACGACGGGCACCTCTGGAACGCAAGCGATGCCGAGATTGGCCAGTTTCTGCTGCTGGCCGCGCAGCGCATTCAGGACCTGAAGCGCGACGGTCGTTTCAAGTACGTCAGCATTTACAAAGACCACGGCAGCAGCGCCGGACAGGAATTTGAGCATCCTTCTTCCCAGCTCACGGCGACCACCTTTGTTCCGCGCCGGGTTCTCTACGAACTGCGCGCCAGCCGCGAATACTTCGCGCAAAAGGAGAGATGTGTTTTCTGCGACATCGTTTCCCAGGAAACCAAGCAGGAAGTGCGCGTGCTGGAGTCGCGTGGTGATTTCATCGCGCTATTACCCTACGCGCCGCGCGTGCCCTACGAAACCTGGATTCTGCCCCGCACCCACGAGGCCGCCTTCGAACGCATGGGACTGAATCGTCCTCACATGCTGTCGGACTTGGGCGCGTTGCTCCGCCGCACTTTGCAGCGTATTCGCACCATCACTGAATCGTTCCATCTGGTACTGCACACGTCGCCGAACAGCCTGCACCGCTCGGGCAGCATGGGCTATTGGAAGACCATCGACGAAGACTATCACTGGCACATTGAGATCATGCCCATCCTTGCGGCCAAGTCGAAGTCATACACCTTCAAAGAGGTGTACTACTCCCCGCTGACCTCGGAGACCGCGATCAAGCGCTTGCGCGACGCGCGGATCGACTAGGTTATGGCTATCCGTCGCATGAAGACTTATACCGGGGAGCAAGGCTACGTTTATCAGTACTACTTCGTCGGCGATCGACCAGTCCCGGCCAAGGGCGCACAGGAAGCAGCGAAGGAATACATCTTCGATGTGACCTCCGACCGCAAGACCACCTTCGCGGTCAGTGTGTTTCTTCCAGGCAAAGCCGTCCAGGCCTGGGCGGCTGTTCACGGCCGCCCACTGACCGATGCGGAGCAATATGGCGCTGTCAAGATGCGTCTCTTCCAAGCTTTCGATGAAGTTGAAGACCTCATGTCCGATGGGCGCCGGCTCTGGGTGGATTCCGCGATTCTAGAAAAAGCCCTAACCAGGCTGGGTGTGGATTGACCTTCACAACCCCTCCAGCGGATGCCCTGCGCCTCCGGCAAAGCTATAATTCAGTAGAGGTTTCTCATCCCCCATGCCTGCCCTTTGGCTGCGAGTCGCGCTAGGTTGCTACGCGGTTGGGTTGCTCTACGCCCTCGTGGCCCTGACCCGCACCAGCGACCTGCTGAACCGCATCGCACTCCATGCGGCTTATTTGGGGATGGTGTTTCACTTCGTCTCGCTAACCGAAGCTTTCTTGGTTTCCGGCCAGGCGACTCTGACTTCGGTGCAGAATGCTGAGTCTGTGCTGGGCTTTCTGGTGATGGTCGTGTTCTTGCTTGTGTACATGGTCTATCACACAACTTCTCCCGGCATCATCGTTTTCCCGCTCGTGTTCTTACTGACGTTTCTTTCCGCTACCGGCCAGGCTCCGTTCCTGATTACTTCTCCTGGCGTGCGTACCGGATGGCTGTTCGCTCACATTGCGCTTATCTTCACCGGCTACGCCGCCCTCATACTCAGCTTCGGCGCCAGCCTGCTTTACCTGATTCAGGAACGCTCTTTGAAGGCCAAACGGCCGGGAATTCTCTCCCGGCTGCCAGCCCTCGAAGTCATCGACGAAATCGGCTTTCGCTCGCTGCTTCTCGGATTCCCGTTCATGACTCTGGGTCTGATTGCCGGGACTGTCGTCGCACAATCCACCTACGGACGCATCGATCTGCTCGATCCCAAGATTCTCCTGTCCATTCTGATGTGGACTGTTTACCTGCTCCTGCTCTTCACTCGCTGGAGTGCAGGATGGCGCGGTCGCCGCGCCGCGTATCTTGCCGCCGGCGCCTTCATTGCTGCCGTAGTCGCCTGGGTAGCCAACTACTTCAGCGCCATTCACAGGTTTGCCCAGTCATGAGCTTCCATCTCATCGGCGTCAATCATAAGAGCGCGCCGGTCGAGGTCCGGGAGCGGCTCGCGATTCCGGATTCCAGGCTGCCCGACGCCCTAAAACGTTTTGCCCACCATCCGGGTGTGGATGAAGGCCTGATCCTCAGCACTTGCAATCGCGTTGAGTTGCTGGCTCAAACCCGCAATGGTGGCGCCGACTTGCGCGCTTTTCTGCGCGATTACTTTCACCTGGACGACTCCACGCTCGATCCCCACTTGTACGAGTACCGTGATCAGGCTGCCGTTCGTCATTTGTTCCGTGTAGCCTCCAGCCTCGACTCCATGGTGCTTGGAGAAGCCCAAATCCTGGGACAAGTGAAGGAAGCGTACGCCACCGCCCGCGCGGTCGGAGCAGTTCACTCACACCTCAATCAGTTGCTTACCCGTGCTTTCGCGGTCGCGAAGCGGGTACGCTCGGAGACCGAAGTGGGGTCTTCAGCGGTGTCGGTGGCGTCGGTGGCCGTCGAGCTTGCCAAAAAGATCTTCGGATCGCTCAACGGCAAGCACGTCTATCTCGTGGGCGCGGGGAAGATGAGTGAATTGGCGGCACGTCGCTTGATGGCCCACGGCGCTGCGTCCATCTTCGTCGCCAATCGCACCTACGATCGCGCCATTCAGCTCGCCCACAAGTTCAACGGCCAGGCCATCGAGTTCAGCCGGCTGCACGATACTTGCGATCGAGGTGATATCGTCATCACCTCGACCGGCTCCCCCCATGCAATCTTTCGTCGCGAGCACGGTGAGCTGTTTCTCAGTCGCCGCAAGAACCGCCCCATGTTCTTTATCGATATCGCCGTCCCCCGCGATGTTGATCCGGAGATGAACAAACTCGACGGCATCTTCGTCTACGACATCGACGATTTGCAGCAGGCTGTAGCCTCGCATGTCTCCGACCGCCAGAAGGAAGCCGAACTTGCCGACAACATCATCGACGTGGAAGTCGAGCGTTTCCACGCTCGCCTGCAAACGCTCGAAGTCGTCCCCACCATCGTTTCGTTGCAAGACCATTTGGAAACCATCCGCCAGGCCGAAATCGATCGCGTGCGCGGCCGACTGGGGCCGCTTTCCGCCGAGCAGGAATTGGCCGTTGACGCGCTCACTCGCGGCATCGTCAACAAGATCATGCACACCCCGATCAGTACGCTGAAGACCGCGGCCCGTGATTCGGAGGCTACGACGATCATCGAAGTCGTTCGCCGCTTGTTCAACCTGGAAAGCAAGAAAGCCGCTAAGTCCGGCGACGGGTCCGGAGGCGGCGCCTGATGGCGCGTCTCCGCATCGGCTCCCGCGGATCGCAACTCGCGCTCTGGCAGGCGAACCACATCGCCGCCCTTCTGCGCGGACGTGGCAATGAAGTCGAAATCGAAATCATCAAGACCATCGGTGACAAGATCACCGATGTACCGCTCGCCAAGGTCGGCACCAAGGGCATGTTTACCAAGGAAATTGAAGAAGCGCTGGCCGCCGGACGCGTGGATCTCGCAGTGCATAGTTTGAAAGACTTGCCGACCGAGATCACATCAGGATTCGAGATTGCAGCTGTGCCTAAACGCGATGATCCCCGAGACGTATTTTGTTCGCGCAAGTACGCAAGCATCGAAGCTCTGCCGAAAGCCGCACGCGTCGGCACCAGTAGCCTGCGGCGGCAGGCGCAGTTGAAAGCCCTTCGCGCTGATCTGGACCTTCACCCCCTACGCGGAAACGTGGACACGCGCCTGGCCAAGCTTGAAGGCGGCGAATACGATGCCGTCATTCTCGCCGCTGCCGGTCTCAATCGGCTGGGCAAGACCGAATCGATCAAACAGTTCATATCCGCGGATGTGATGTGTCCAGCCGCTGGCCAGGGCGCGCTGGCGGTCGAAGTGCGCGCCCGAGACACGGCAACTCTTCAACTGCTCACGTTCCTCGACGACTCTGACGCTCGTGCTACTACGATCTGCGAGCGTGCTTTGTTGGGCCGACTCGGCGGCGGTTGCCAGGTTCCCATCGGCGCAATGGCGGAAATGCGTAGCGGCCGGCTGCACCTCCGGGCCGTCGTAGCGAACCCCGATGGTTCGCTGGTCCTGCGGGAATCAGGAGATGGTGAAGACCCGGTTCAACTCGGCGAATCTGTTGGAGACGCCCTGCTCCGCCGAGGAGGTAAGGCAATCCTCGAAGCGGTCTATGGGCAGAAAATGGCCCTGCCCCAGCCGCCGTAACCTTCGATGCGGCCTGCAGTGAGGTTTCTCTGCGGACTCGGCGACCGTTCTCGGCGCTCTCTGCGTTCAAAAGCTCTTGCTCTAGGGAGGGAAAATACCTGACGAACCATCGACCTCTCCACGGCCTTCGCATTCTGGTAGGACGCGCCCGCCATCAGGCAAGCGCGCTCTCCTCCGGCTTGCGGAAGCTTGGTGCCGAGGTCATCGAGATTCCCTTCATTGAGATTCGTCCGCCGCGATCATTCAAGCCACTAGATTCTGCTCTGAAGAATATCGACGCCTACGATTGGCTCATCCTCACTAGCGTGAACGGAGTCGAAGCTCTCTGGGACCGGATCGAGAAGAAGCACCTCACAAAGGAACACTTACAGCACCTGAAACTTGCCGCCATCGGCCCCGCTACGCAGAACGCCATTGAGGCTCATGGTTTGAAGGTTAACGTCGTTCCGAAGGAGTACGTTGCAGAAGCGGTTGTGAGGAGCCTGCAAAAGCGCGTAGCAGGGAAGCGAGTGCTACTGGCCCGCGCCAGACTTGCCCGCGACGTTATTCCTCGCGAACTGCGCAAGCTGGGCGCGAAGGTCGATGTGGTGGAAGCCTACGAAACCGTGATTCCGCGATCTTCGCGTGTGCGTCTGCGCGCAGTTCTAAGAGACCACAAGCGCCGTCCGCACGTAATCACCTTCACCAGTTCATCGACAGCGAGAAACTTTATGCAGCTGCTAGGAAACAAGATGCTGTGGAGCGGGCGCCTCCGCCCGCTTTTTGCCGCCATCGGCCCGGTCACTTCGGCGACAATGCGCGAACTCGGCTTGTCGGTGGATGTTGAAGCGAAGGATTACACGATTCCGGGCTTGATCAAGGCGGTACTTAAGTCAACCGATCGCCACCCGCTTGCGATTCTCGGATTGCCCGTGCTAGAAAGTAAGCGCCAAACAGAGCGAAAAGAAGGAAAAAGAGAAATTGGTAATGAACCATGGCCTCCGGTGCACGCTTAAAGATCATCAAATCCATGCCAGCCTTGAATCCAAAGAACACCGTCAAGAACGAATAGATCCCGGGACTCCTGCGTACATTGGTTGTGCATCGGGAGACGTAATTCCCCCCAAATTGTCGAAGCCATCTGATAGCCTCCTGACCAACGGTGCTACTACGGCAGCTTACACCCACAATCTGCCGGCGGCACATGCGCCTTCAAGAAATCCGACACTCGCTTGTAAGCGTCAATCTGGTTCTCCACCCGCGCGAACCCGTGCCCTTCGTTCTCGTAGATTTTCAACTCCACGGTTCCGCCACGTTTCTTTACCGCATCCACCACCTGTTGCGACTCTTCCTTTGGACACCGTGGATCGTTTCCGCCCGCGAGCAACAGCAACGGCGCTTTGATCTGATCGACGAAGAAAATCGGCGAGCGATCGTGGAACAAGTCTTTGTTCTTTTCCAGATCGCCCATGGTGGCCAAATCCGACTGCCGAAGCACCGGGTCTTCGTTCTGAATCTCCGTGAACCAGTTTACGAAGGGTACAATGGGCACGCCCGCCGCCCACACCTCGGGAGCCTTCGTCACTCCCATCATGGTCATATAGCCGCCGTAGCTGCCGCCCACCAGCGCAATCTTCTTGGGATCGAGATAGCCAGTCTGCTTGATGAAGTCGGCGGCTGCCAGCACGTCCTGCAAATCTCCACCGCCCATGTCGAACAGATTTGCCCTCTGGAATTCCTTGCCGTAGCCGGTCGATCCGCGATAGTTGGGCGCAATCACCATGTATCCCTGATTGACCATGTGCTGAATGAACCGGTTAAACGAGTTCACAGTTTGCGATGTTGGTCCGCCGTGCACATAAACCAGTGCCGCATTCTGGCCGTTGCGCACCATGTTGTAAGGCACGTATACGAATGCCGAAATCGTCCACTCGCCGTCACGGCTGGGGAAATGCACCAGGAACGGCTCGACCATGTCCTCCGCACGCACGCCGGCTACAAGGGAGTTAGTAATCTGCTGTGACTTGCCAGTAGCCAGTCTGTAGGTCCAGAGATCCGCAGGTGCATTCGGCCCATTGTGGTTGTAGAGGAGCCGCGAACCGTCGTTATCGAAAGCCGATTGCGCCCCCACCGGGTAATTCACGCCTTTCGGCAAGGGTAAGGCCTTCGTGGTACCTGCGGCGAGATCGTGCAGATAGACCTCGGTGTATCCGTCCACGTTCGCCGTCCATGTCACGGACTTGCCATCGCGCGAAAAGTTGCCGCCGCTGATCTCCCACTTATCTCTAGTCAACCACGAGCTTTTCTTGTTGACAATGTCGAGCAACCCAACATTGTCGTAGCCATTGGCGGCGTTCGACGTGATCAGCAACTTCTTGCCATCGGGAGAAACGTCCTCTGCCTCATAAAGCTGTTCGCCTTCGTGCGGAGTTAGGAGAGTGCTCGCTCCGCCAGCTACATCGGCGATGTAGATGTTGGCATCCGTGCCTTTGGCCTGAGATTGGGTATAGACGATCGACGTGCCATCATGCGACCAGATGGGATTGTCGTTGATCTTGTCAGCGGCAGTCCCACTAGTTACGTGCTTCACCGTCCGCATCAGTTTGTCAAAGACATCAATCTCATAAACCGACGAAGTCTTCGGCTTGACTGTGTAAGCCAGATACCGCCCATCAGGAGACCAGCGCGGATTTTCTTCGGAAATCTCGCGAGTATGCGTGAGGTTGACGACTTGTCCCGTCTTCGGCGAAACCATGAAAACGTCCCACTGCTCGTCGCCGTCGTAATCCGAGATGTAAGCGATCCACTTTCCATCCGGTGACCAGGTCGGGCTGGTCTGCCGCTGGTCGCTCACCGTGAGCTGCGTCGGCCAACCGCCGTCCGACCCCACCAGCCAAAGATTATTACGGCCGCTGATGTTCGCGACAAAAACCAACTGTTTGCCATCGGGCGACCACGAGGCCGGCCCAATCTGACGCGTCATGTACAGCTTTTCGACCCCCAGACTCTGTTGAAACTGTTCCACGTTGGCGTTGGGCTTGCTGGTGATTTGCTTCGGATCAGTGATGGCCCGAGGCACGGGCAGGGTCTGGGCGGCAACAGCGGTGGTGGTGAATACGACAATAACAAACAGGATGTGAATGCGCATAAGCGTCGGGGATTTCGGACGGAACCAAAAAGAAAAGTCTAGCAGAGTTACTTCGCGTTCTTGTGCATCTCCACCGTGCTCCACGTCTTGTCCCCCGCGTGGCACAGGTTCTCGAGCGGGCACTCTACGCACTTCGGCCGGCGAGCGATGCAGAGCTTGCGGCCATGCCAAATGATTTGATGTGCGAACAGTATCCACTTCTCCTGCGGAATTACCTTCATCAAATCCTGTTCGATCTTGGGCGCGTCGGTGTTCTTGGTCAGCTCAAGCCGGCGGGAGATTCTAGTAACATGCGTGTCCACGACCACGCCCTCCGCTTTTTTAAACCAGGTTCCCAGCACAACATTGGCCGTCTTACGTGCTACACCCGGTAGTGTCAACAACTGATCCATCTCTGAAGGCACTTCGCCGGCAAAGTCCGCAACGATCATCTTCGCCGCTCCCACCACCGACTTGGCCTTGTTGCGGAAAAAGCCGGTTGACCGGACATCCGGTTGAAGTTGCTCGGGAGTGAGTGCGGCAAAAGCCTGCACGGTGGGATATTTTCGGAACAGTTCGGGCGTAACCCGGTTGACATTCGCGTCGGTTGACTGAGCGGACAGAATCGTCGCCACTAGCAGTTCCCATGCGCTCTTGTGAGTCAGCGCACAGGTAACATCGGGATAAAGTTGATCCAGCCGATTGAGGATTTCCGCGATGCGCTCTGGCGCGAGCGGATTGTACTTCGATTGTCTTGAGACGGCCGACTCCGTTCGTGCGGGCCGGCGTGGGGTCGCAGCCGTGTTTCGGGAAGTCTTCGCCGGGGGCGTAACTCTCGCCCTTTCGTGGCGTCCGGTCTTGGCTGGTTGTCTCGTCATGACACCGCGGGGCATAAAAGTCTTTCGCTCCTGACAAAAACGAGACTAAATGGTAGCAGAACGAACAATGCTGTATGCGGCTCGCGGTAATTTGACGCGGACGCCCCACCTAGGTAGTCTGAGTTTGATCCAAACAAGTTAAGGAAGATACTCGTGGCAGTGAAATCCATTAAGCTAGGCCAGGTCTGGCGCAAAGACGAGGATGGGAAGGACTATCTCGTCACCAAGGTCTACAGCGAAGTATTCGCCCAATACGCAGTGTTGCGTCCCGCCGAGGTCACCGCACCAGACGCCAGCACTACGCGGGTGAAAGTCACCAAGAACGCCGAGGGTGCAACATTGCCCGGCTTCACCTTTACCCAGGAAGGCTCGTTCTAGCTACCAGCGTGGACAAGGGGCGTCCTCGCCCACAGCGCATTCTGATTCCGCATGACTGAAAAAATCCTCGGCATCCTGTTTCTGTTTATCAAGTCGGTGATCGCCGCCACTAGCTACGGCGGCGTTGCCCTGTTGATGGCGATCGAGTCCGCCTGCATCCCGCTGCCATCGGAATTGATCATGCCTTTCGCTGGTTACCTCGTCTACGAAGGCAGTCTGAAGTTGTTGTGGGTGGCTACGGCGGGCGCGATCGGCTGCAATCTGGGTTCGCTGGTTGCCTACGAGATAGGCTGCTACGGTGGCCGTCCGCTGGTAGAAAAATACGGACGCTGGATTCTGCTCAGCCGACGCGAACTGGATTGGGCCGACCGCTTCTTCGCGCGTTGGGGTTACCTCGCTGTGTTCGTTGCCCGGCTCTTACCGGTGGTCCGGACGTTTATCGCCCTGCCCGCTGGAATTGCCCGCATGCCTCGCGGACGCTTCCATCTCTATACTTTTCTTGGCTCTTGGTTGTGGTGTTTTGTTTTGGCCTGGGTCGGCATGAAGCTGGGTGAAAACTGGCGCGAACTGGGCAAATACTTTCACCAGTTCGACGCCGTCATCGGAGTCGTCATTGTCGCGGGTATCATCTGGTTCGCCTGGTCGCACTGGCAGAATAGAATCAGCGCGGCAAAGTAGCAGTCGTTACAGACTTGTGTGGCCTCGCCCGTCCAGCTGGGGCGTAGCCCGGCAGCTCAAGGAGAGCTATCATGAGGCGCTTCGTTCTTATATCGGTGCTCGCAGTAAGTACGGTGTTGGTTCCGGCCCAAACTGCTCCTGTGCAATCCGGCCAACCTTTCGTGATCGAGTATTACTACAAGACCAAGTGGGGACACGCCGACGAATTCCTGCGCCTCTTCAAGAAGAACCACTACCCGCTGCTCAAGAAAGAAGTCGAGATGGGGCGGTTGCTCAAAGTGTGGATGGACCAGCCTCGCTATCACACCACCGAAGACGGCCGCTGGGACTATCGTGTCACCATCGTCTTCAAGAACGCCGCGGTGGCCAACGAGGCCTTCGACGAAGACGCGCTGAAGAAGCAACTATTCCCTGACCAGGAAGTTTACGCCCGCGAAGAACAGCAGCGCTTCGAGATCCTCGACGCCCATTGGGACTTGCCGTTGAAAGCCGTCGATCTGGGGGGGAAGTAAGAACTCCTGGCCGCCGAGCAACCTACGTGCCGCGAAAATAGAACCTGTCTCACGGCGAGGCATATGCAAAGTTCTGCATCTTGACTACTACGTCGCTTGGTACTAGAGTTGCGCGATTGCAACGAGAAGCTGTGGCGTCCTACCTCTCGATATCCATTCTGGCTGGCCCCCTCGCCAAGTAGCTTTATCAGCAGCGCAACAAGATCAATCAGGAGAAAAAGGAAAATGAAACCAGATACCGCCCCAATGTGCTTACTAGCTATTGCGATTTCCGGACTGATCCTCGGTCCCGCAATCACTCGAGCAAACGCGCAGAGCAACTTCAACACTGTTCCCGTGCCACACATCCTGGTTCCTCAGGTTTGGGATCTCCCCGGAACGATCGGACCCAATATCAACGTGACCGATGAGGCAGGTCCGCAGAGCGAAACCAGCGTCGCCGTCGACCCCACCAACGCGAAGCACCTGCTGTACAGTGTCAACGACCTCAATGCACCAACAGGTGCCGCCGCTGTGGTGTGGGAATCGACCGATGGAGGGACGACGTTCACCAGCTTCAACCAGAATCCAAACGGGTTCTGTTATGACACCTGGCTGGGGTTCAACTCGAACGGCGATGCCTTTATGTCTTATCAGTGCGGGGATCAGAATATTGCGTACAAAAAGAAGGGCCAGACCACCTGGACCTCGACCCTGCTTAGCAGTGCCGGTATTTTTCCTGACCGTGACATGGTAACGGTGGACAACGCCCCAAATAGCTCTTTCAAGGGTAGTGTCTACATTGGCTACGATGACAACGGCAACAACAACACGCCTTACGTCATGTACTCGCGCGACGGATTCAGCGGCTGGAATCGCAGCGCCGCCATTCCTGCCCCCAACCCAACCATCGGCGTTAATGTTACGACCGGGCCGGACGGTTCCGTTTACGCCTGCTGGGAGGACTACGGCGCCCAAAAACTCTGGGTCTCGAAATCAACCGACGGCGGAGCGACCTTCGGTACCGCGCACCTGGTGACCAATTATCGTTTGAATACCACTACCTTCTTCGTTTCCATTCCGCCTCAGGCTTCGCGCGGTATCCTTCCCATGCCCTTCTCGGCCACGGCCCTGAACGGTGCTCATGCTGGCCGCGTATTCATCAGCTACGTCGATCAGGACCCGAACGGAAGCAACCTCAACACCTACATTCGTCATTCTGACGACGGTGGTACAACCTGGTCGGCGGAAACTAAAGTCAACGACGACACTAACCACGCTTATCACTTCCACAATGCAATCGCGGTGTTGACCACCGGGCTGCCCGGAGCTGTCGGGCTCTCTTACTACGACACCCGCCGAGATCCGTCGAACATCAAGACCGACCGCTACTTCACCTACTCGACCGACGGAGGTGTCACCTGGGCCAAGAATGTCCGGATCACCACCGCCCAGTCGGACGAGACCGCTCCTGGAACTGACCAAGGCAACCAATACGGTGACTACCAGGGAATGTACGCTGACCCAGCCATTGGGACGCATCTCACCTGGACCGATTCACGTAACCCAGGTGCCATTAACGAAGACATGTTCGGCGCTAGCGTACACAAATAGATCCCGCGCTGCGTCGAATTGGAACGGACGGCAGAGGACTTCGTCATGGAAGTCCTCTGCGGCTCAAGATTCACAAGTGTTGTGTAGAAGCCGTGCTTGGGCGACTGGACTCCCACTCAACCCCTCGTTCGCGCCGTTAAGCTCTCATCCTCCACCTTCCGCTCCTCTCGGTTGCAATTCCCCTCGCAAGTACGAGAACATGCTTGTTTGCCTTAATCCCAAAATTCTCATAAGGACGTGGCCACCCCATGGCGACTCAGCGGAAGCACGCAAAATTCACAAGCGACAAACATAGCGGCAGCGAAATCCAGCCCGCCAAGGGCAAACTCGGTGTCATGATCCCCGGGATGGGTGCTGTCGCCACCACGTTTGTTGCTGGTGTCGAAGCCGTGCGCAAGGGAATTGCCAAGCCCATCGGCTCGCTCACCCAGATGGGTACCATCCGCCTGGGCAAGCGCACCGATGCCCGTTCTCCCAAGATCAAGGAATTCGTTCCACTCGCCGGTCTGGACGATTTGGTCTTCACCGGATGGGACATCTTTGAAGACGACATGTACACCGCCGCCACCAAAGCCGGCGTGCTGGAGCGCGACCTGCTCGACAAAGTCAAGCCGCTGCTCAAGTCCATAAAGCCGCAAAAAGCCGTCTTTGATCACAATTATGTCAAGAAGATTGACGGGCCCAACGTCAAGAAGGGCAAGAACAAGATGGATCTGGCCGAGCAGGTCCGCGCCGACATGCGCGCCTTCAAGAAAAGTTCTGGAGCCACGCGCCTCATCACCATCTGGTGCGGCTCGACGGAGAGTTACATCGAGCCCAGCGCTGCTCACCAGTCGCTGAAGGCGTTTGAGAAGGCTCTGCTCAAGAACGACGCGAACATCGCGCCCTCAATGATTTACGCCTATGCGTCGCTGATGGAAGGCGTACCCTTCGCCAACGGCGCCCCCAACCTGACCGTCGACATTCCGGTGATGCACGAGCTCTCCCGCCAGAACGAGGCGCCGATCTGCGGCAAGGATTTCAAGACCGGCCAGACGCTGATCAAGACTATCCTCGCGCCGGGATTCAAGGCTCGCATGATCGGCCTCAATGGCTGGTTCTCCACCAACATTTTGGGTAATCGCGACGGGGAAGTGCTGGAAGACCCAGGGTCGTTCAAGACAAAAGAAGAATCGAAGCTTTCCGTGCTGGAGCACATTCTTCAGCCAGAACTATATCCCGATCTCTACGGCAATTTCACCCACAAGGTGCGGATTAACTATTACCCGCCACGTGGTGATAACAAAGAGGGTTGGGACAATATCGACATTTTCGGATGGCTCGGCTATCCGATGCAAATCAAGGTCGATTTCCTCTGCCGCGATTCGATCCTTGCCGCGCCCATCGTACTCGACCTGGTGTTGTTCATGGACCTGGCCAAACGCAGCACCGCGCTACGCGGTATTGGCATCCAGGAATGGATCAGCTTTTACTTCAAGTCGCCGATGACGGCGCCAGGACTCTATCCGGAACACGATTTGTTCATCCAGTTGATGAAGTTGAAGAACACGCTGCGCCATCTGCGTGGCGAAGAGCTGATCACGCACTTGGGGTTGGAGTACTACGACTAGCCACGCCCTACTCCACAGTGAAATCTTCCTTGCTGACCGTCGTGCCGCCCGGGTTGGTCACACTGATCGGCCCGGTGGTCGCGCCTTGAGGCACTGCCGCCACAATGTAGCCGGAGTTGAGCACTTTAAACGTAGCGCTCACTCCGTTGAACGTGACCTGAGTCGTGCCCACGAAGTGAGTTCCATGAATCGCGACGTGCGTGCCCACGCTGCCGCGCGATGGTTTGAAGATCACCAGCCCCGGCTTCGGCGGAGTCAGACCAGCATCCAGTGCGAAAACTACGCCGTTGGCCGTCTCACCCTGCGGAGCCGAACCGCCGAGTTGCGTGACACCGAAAAGCCTGCCATCGCTGCCCTGAACCAGCGCCGCGTCCGGATCCTCGCCGTTGGTGCCGTCGAACGTGACGGTCTGCAGCAGCGTGCCATTCAGCGCAAGGCTGATCACTTCTACGGTCTCCAAATCATAGTCGACCATAATGCACCAAAGATTTGAATCGGACGCCGGCGTCAAATACTGCACCTCGTCACCGTACACCAGCTGCGGAAGGAGGATATCTTCAAAATTACTCCCCGAAAGGTTGCTGGAAAACAAGCTCGGCTCAGATTGATCTTCATATCGGCTCAGACCGCCATAAAGCTCGCCATTCGAGATCTGCACCGGCGCGCTAGTTAGAGTTTGACCGTAGTGAATCGTTTGCAGCCCAGTGAACTGCCCGGAAGGCGTCAGACGGTAAAGAAGTGTCAAAAGATCTTGCCCTCCAAGGGTCGTGCCATAGAGGTTACCATCGGAAGCCAGCGTCATACCCAGTGTCATGGGACCCTCCTCTCCGGTGTTAAACGCGTGGAGGAGGGTATAAGCGCCGCTCGGAGTGACGCGAAACAAACTGCCCGCCAAACTTACGTTGCTAGACGTGCCGCCGTATAAGTTGCTATCTCCGCCGACCACCAGGGTGGTGGGGCCCAAGCCGTTATAGCCCACGTTGTCGTTCAAGACTTGAAATTTTCCAGTCTTACTAAGTTTGAATACCAGCCCCGTATTGTGGGTGCCTCCGAGGAGCGTCGTGCCGTAGAGAAACCCGTCGTTGCCCTCAATCAAGCTGTTGGGGAGGCTGCCGCTAGAGTATTTTCCGTTCTGGTCAGCCTGGAAAGTGTAAAGCAACGTGAATTGGCCGGCGGGAGTGATTTTGAAAACCGTACCTCCATCCGCCGCGTTTCCGGCGCCGCCCACGAGCGCTGTGCCGTAGAAATTGCCGTCAGCAGACTGGATCAGTGAATTCGGATACGCGCCGTCTGGGCACGTCTGGCCGCTTGGATCACAGGCAAAGGCGAACAGTTGAGCCGGTTTGGGGGTAGACGCTTGCGCCCCGGCAACGAGGAATAGAGCCAAGAAAGACGAAGCGATCAGATTCAGGGTGGATTTCACGGCAGATCCTCCTACAACGTGAGTGTTCCGCTTTGTTGTAACAAGAGCGTGCGCACCATGAATACCCCGCTCTGAGTGCCGTCATGTCAGCCGTTTGTCATAAGTTTGTAAAATGTTGACCATGGACTTCCTCTGCGACAGACACTACGCCAGTTTCTTCTCCCGCCGATACTCATCGTACTTCTGCAAGAACCGGTCGATGTCGTTCTTTGAGATGTAGTAGGGCGTCGACAAACGCAACTTCGACGGTTCTCCGCCACGAATGCGAATCCTGTGATTCGTCCAAAGCGACTTTTCCAGATCCATTCTTTGCAGCCCCGGCACATTTACTGTCGCAATCCCGCAGCGCATGGAGGGGTCAGGCGAAGTCCACGACTCCGCACCGCGCTTTATCATTTCCGCCAAAATATAATCGCAGAGCTGCCGGTGCCGCCGCTCAATCTTGTCGATTCCAATATCGTTGGCCAGCTTGATCGCCGCACGCAGCCCCCATAGCGCAGGCACATTGGACGATCCGATGCGCTGGAATCTTTCCGCGCGAATCTTGACGTCGTCCCAGCCTTCCGTGGCGATCGTGTTCCACACCCGGTCGATGACTTCGTCGCGTACGAACAGGAATCCCGAACCTTTGGTTGCTTGCAGCCATTTGTGCGGGCTCGATGAATACATATCGCATCCCAATTCATGCAGGTTGAAGCGCATCATGCCCGGCACGTGTGCCCCATCCACTGCCGACAAGATTCCTTTCGATTGCGCCAGCGCGCATAACTCCTTCGCCGGCAAAACCACTCCGGTCACGGTCGTGATATGACTAAAAAAGATCACCCGCGTGCGCGGCGTGATGGCATCGTTGAAAAGATTCAACACCTGGCTCGGATCCTTCACCGGCTTAGGCAGCGTGACTTTCTTCACCACGATCCCGTAGCGCTTCGCTCGCAGGTTCCACGGGTGCTCGCCGCCGGGATGCTCCTGGTCGGTCATCAGCACTTCGTCCCCGGCCTTCAAATCGATCCCATTCGCGATGTAGCTGTTGGCTTCGGTAGCGTTGCGTAGCAGCGCAATCTCGTCACGCGTACATCCCACAAACGCAGCCAGGGGATCGCGAAACTCATTCCAGGCCGCGTAGCCCCAGATCGGGTAGTCCTCGGGATCAAGCTGGTCCAGCTTCTCCGTAGTGTTGTAGCCGTCAAAGATTGCTCGCAGCACGGGGGCAGGGCTGGAGCCGACGGTCCCGTTATTCAGATAAACCTCGTCCGCTGGGATAAGAAACTGCTTCCGCAATGCTGCCCAATAGCCGTCTTCATTCGTCCCAAATGAGGTCGCGTCGGGCAGGGAAGCCGGCGCTTTCTCCAATTGTGCTAACAATGTGGGACGAAGCGTGACGGCGGCGGCAAGGCCAGTGGT
>Ga0070765_100000209_pt1 | contig 35884 bp, 44 predicted proteins | sample HubBroMetageWFT5_FD_71516 | JGI IMG/M metagenome (GOLD analysis project Ga0070765, IMG submission 71516) | Warmed and freeze-thawed soil microbial communities from the Hubbard Brook experimental Forest, New Hampshire - Hubbard Brook CCASE Soil... | ecosystem: Environmental > Terrestrial > Soil...
GTGAAGCGGGCAGAGAAAGAGCCCAGGCTCCCCCAGCCGACCGCAAAGCACACGTCCGTCACGCTGAGATCGCCACGCCGCAACAACGCCTTCGCCCGCTCGATGCGACGCGTCATCAGGTAGGAATAGGGCGTCTCGGAATAGGCCTCACGAAATCGGCGACTGAAGTGCGCCGTCGACATCAGGGCAGTCCGGGCCAGCGCGGGCACGTCGAGCGGTTTGTCGTATTCGCGGTCCATTTGGTCGCGGGCCCGGCGCAATCGCCGTAGCTCCTCGAGTTCGGCGCTCACGGACCCCAATTTTGCACTGCGGCGATCCTCGGGGAGCAGGGGCTACAGAGCGGAATCCGGATTCGAGCCGGCCCACGAGGACGGCGGGTCCGACGCAGGAAAGGACTCCTCCTCGACCTCGTCGACCAGGGCGTCCTTATCCGAGGGGCTCTCGCTCGGGTCCTCCTGCGGCACGTCATCTGGGGTCATATTCGCCTCTCTGCCCGCAGCATATTGGGTTCCACCACCCGCAACCCGCAGGAGGCGCCGTGAGGTTCGCTGCCCGCGCTCGTCTCGTGCAAAACACGTGCAGGGTCGGCAAGATGTCAAAACCCCAGCGCTCGGAGCAAGGCATGAACTTCCAAAGTGTGGTGATGAACATCGAGGATCTCGACCGCTCGATCGACTTCTACGGCGAGGTCTTCGGCTTCACCCTGCTCGCCAGGAAGGAGCAGCTCGCGGCGGTCTATGCGCCGGGGAGTGACCGCGCCCAGGTGATCGTCTTTCGATCGGTCGCCACTTCTGCGGCCCGGCGTGTCGGGGCTGGTCACGTTGGTATCCGCGCGCTCGTCATGGAGGCCGACACGGTCGACGAGCTCGAGCGTGTCGCTGCGGCACTGGAGAAGCGAGGCTGCCTGGTGGCGCGGCACGGTGACGACCACAAGTGGACGTCCGTCTTCGGCCGTGACCCGGACCAGATCGCCTTGGTGGTTGGTTCGAGCCTGACCGGGGGACCGATCGAGCTGGAGGCGTGGTCGGCGCTCCATGACGCCCTCTACGCCCTCGGCGAATAGCAGAGGGCCCTATCTCCGGTAGCTGCCACGGTCGCCGTACCTGGCCCGGAAAGAATTCCGCGCGTTCTGGCAACCGAAATGTCGATTTTGGCCCGCGCCGATCGTGTATGCGTTGCGGGCCAGGTTGCCACCTGGTCCCGCCTCAACCGGACTGCCCCGACAGGGCGGCCCCACGGGACCACAGGAGGCTGGAGATGAGCAGGATCGTCGTGATGAACCACGTGACACTCGACGGCGTGATGCAAGGGCCCGGTCGCGCCGACGAGGACACCCGAGGTGGATTCCGGCAAGGGGGATGGGGCCAACCCACCGATGGGCCACCCGACCACGCGTTGCAGAACGCCATGGGCGAACGGATGACGGCGGGAGGCGGCCTGAGCGGGTGGTTGTTCGGACGTCGCACCTACGTGGACCTGCTCGGTTACTGGAACCAGCAACCGGACAGTCCATTCGGTCCGATGCTCAACGACACCCCCAAGTACGTGGTGTCGTCCACACTCGCCGATCCACTCCCCTGGCCCAACTCGACCCTGTTGCGGGGCGCCCTCGCCGATTCGGTCAGAGAGCTCAAGGCGCGTACTGATGGCGTCCTCGGGATCATGGGCAGCGGCGAGCTCATCGGTTCGTTGATGGCTGCCGACCTGATCGACGAGTTCCTGTTGATGATCCACCCGCTCGTGCTCGGGAGCGGACGGCGGCTGTTCCATGACGAGCTCGACGCTTCGCTGCGGCTGCTCGGGAGCGCGACCACCTCCGCTGGCGGCGTGGTGATCGCCGTCTACGAGCAGGCCCGGGGCGCCGCGTGACGGAGTCCGACCGAACGAAGAGGAGTCAGGGATGACGCAATACCTGTTGAGCATCTACCAACCGGACGGCGAGCCACCGGCGGCCGACGAGCTGGCGGTCATCGACCGCGATCTCGCGGTTGTGCGCGAGGAGCTGATGTCTGCCGGCGCGTGGGTGTTCGCGGGCGGCCTCGAAGAAGCGGGCACCGCGAGGGTGATTCACCCTCGGCGCGAGAAGATTCCCGTGACGGACGGTCCCTACGTCGAGGCCAAGGAGCACATCGGTGGCGTGACCATCATCGAGGCGGCGAGCCTCGACGAGGCGCTCGGGTGGGGTCGACGGCTCGCCCAAGCCACGACGCTGCCGATCGAGGTGCGACCTTTCCGGGGCGGAGCGGGCGCCCCGTGAGGGCTGGATCCGGTCAGCTCCGGTAACTCCCCTCGCGGAACTCGTCGACGAGCGACGGGCGGGATGGTTCCCAACCGAGCTCGGTCCTGGCCTTGGTGGCCTGCGTGCCCTGGCTCAGGAGGAGGACCTCGGCGAAGTAGTCACCCACCCGGGCGCGAGCCTCTTCGTCCGAACCCGGCACTGCTCCCGCAGCACCGGCAGCGACTGCCGCGGCCTCGGTGATCTCTGCCGCTGTCGAATTCAGACCGTTGCCGAGCACGTAGTAGCCGTGCGCCGACTCGTTCTCCAGGACACGCCGGAAGAAGTCCGCCACGTCCGCCACGTGCACGGTTGACCACAGCTGTTGTCCGTTCCCGACCATGATCAGATTGCCTTCGTCATCTCGAGGCGAACCGAGCAGCAAACCGGGAATCCCTCCACCACCGTCGCCGTAGGCGACACTCGATATCGGGACGACCCCACGCATCCCCTTCGTGCCGAGCACACGAGCCTCGATCGCCGGCCTGAAGGCGACCATGGCCGGCGCATTGAACGGCGAGTCTTCGGTGATGGCGTCGTTGTTCCCGTATGCCCACAGCCCGCTGATCTGGGCATAGGGCTTGCCAGTGCCGTCGAAGGCCTCGATCGCGGCGTCCACCACGGCGGAGTCGAGGTCAGCACTCGTCGCATCGCCGGGGCTGGCTGTGTGGACAGCACCGTTAGCGTCGGCCAGGAGTTTGACGACGTTGGGCCGGTCATAGAGGTCCACGACTTCGGCTTTTGCGCCCTGGGCCGAAACGATGTCGGACTGCGCTCCGTCCTTGACCAATGCCGTCACCTCGTGCCCGTGGTCGAGCAACTCCCTCAGAACGTGCGATCCGATGAACCCGGTTGAACCTGTCAGCGCCACTCTCATTGGGACTACCTCCTGTCTCGACTACTTCACGAGTTCTAATCCGATTAACTTGAATAGTCAAGTGATACATCGCCGGGACTTGTCGATTCTCCTGAACGTCGGTCGTGCCCAACCACCTCCATCCCGAGCAGTTTCGAGCATTTTCTTGCCGTTGGCTTGGGATTCCGCAGCTACGGCCTGACTCCAGAGGGTCCGGAACACCGGGCGAAACCGAGGTTTTAAGCATGAACGGTCAAGTGAATATCTATGATTTTTGCTTCGCCCCTGGTAACGTTCTCGGACATGTCGAGCCCAGAGGTGAGTGAGGCCGAGCAGCACGAGACCAGATGGCTGACGGCCGAACAGCTCGCTTCGTGGCTTTCTTTCGTACGGGTGCTGACCTGGCTTCCCTGGTCGATCGACCAGCAGCTACAGCGGGATTCGAAGCTCAAGATGGTCGAATATCAAGTTCTCGCGATGCTCTCGGAAAGCCCGGCGCAAACGATGCGGATGAGTTCGCTCGCCGAAGTGACAAACGCGTCGTTGTCGAGGCTCTCGCATCTCGTCGACCGCCTGGAGAAGCGCGGCTTTGTGCGTCGTGAACCTGACCGCACCGACGGGCGGTTTACAAACGCGATCCTGACGGAGAAGGGACTCGAGACACTCGCTGACGCGGCTCCGGCCCATGTTGAACACGTGCGATCGCTGGTCATCGACGTCCTCACACCTGAACAGCTGCGGCGTCTCGGCCGAGATGCGGCTCGGATCATGACGCGCATCGACACATCGGGCGTTTCCTAGGGTCTCCGGCGCCGGAGAGCCCGGTCGTGCGTTTCATCCTACGATCGAAAGCATGACCCAAGCCCAAGACAGTTATCGACGGGTGTCCACTGGTTTCGATGCGGCCGTCACAGCGGTGGCCCCTGAGCAATGGGAAACCCAGTCCCCGTGCGAGCAGTGGAAGGCCCGCGACATCGTGGCCCACGTCGTCGAGGGACACCGCAGGGTGATCGCGGGCGTCAGGGGTGGAGAGTCGACGCCCCTCGGTGCCGACGAAGACCCGAAGAAGGCTTGGAAGGAGGCTTCGCACGCGATCGACGAGATCGCCGGCGACCCGGGGGCGTCGACCACAGAGATAGACGGTCCGACCGGCAAAACGCCGGCGGGCGAGATCATCAGCAGCTTCGTGACCATGGACGTACTCGTCCACACGTGGGACCTTGCGCGCACGGTCGGAACGAACGAGCGCCTCGACGAAGATTCCGTCCGGCAGGCGTTCGAGACACTCAAGCCGATGGACGCAATGATCCGCATGCCGAGTGTGTTTGCTGACAAGATCGAGCCGCCACCGGATGCCGATGTGCAGACGGAGTTCCTCTACTTCCTCGGCCGTCGGGCCTAACGGCGTCAGGCGGGCTCAGGCCACCGCCTTTCCGGCGAAGTACACACCCAGCATCGCCACACCCATGAGGACGACCCAGAAGTCCGTCAGGCGACACAGCAGCTGTGGAGCGCCGCGCACTTCCATGAACTCCCGCATGATGATGCGGACCTTGATCAGGGCGAAGCAGATCGCACCCACGGTGATCACCGTGCTCGCCGTCGGGACGCCGCGTTGACCGGCTGAATGGTCTATCCAGAGGTATGACGCCGTGATACCTACGAGGATCAGCCAGACAGCAAAGAGCCTCTTGTTGAACGTCGACATTGCGCTTACCTCACGACGTAGAGCAGAGCGAAGATCAACACCCAGAAGAAGTCGACGGTGTGCCAGTACGTCGCACAGGTCTCGACCGTTTCCTGACGACGTCGCCTCGGGTCCTTCAGTTGGAGGATCAGTACCCCGATCACGACGAACCCGATCAGTAGATGAACGAAGTGGATCGCAGTGAGGAAGAAGTAGTACTGGAAGAACTGAGTGCTCGTGAAGGTGTGTCCAAAGTGGATCAGGCGGGCCCACTCGACAATCTTCAGGACCAAGAAAACAAACCCCAGCCCGGCTGTGACCCAAGCGTCTCTCCGGGCCAGCCCGTACCGCCCGGCACGGGCGTGCTGGACACAACGGGCAACCGCCCAGGAACTCGTCAGGAGGACGACCGTGTCGAGCACGCCGAGCCACAAAAGGAGGTGAGCCTGACTCCGCAGGAAGGCCGCTTCGTGCTGGGTCCGCGCGTAGAGGTAGACGCAAAAGTAGGAAGTGAAGACGAGCGACTCGAAGAGCACGAAGACCCACATGTCGGGCTGACCCGGCACATGCCTGGAGCTTTTCGGGGGAAGGAGCGACGCCGGACTCTCCGTGGTCGTCATGACGCTCCCACCTCCGCCGGAAAGATCGTGTGCCAGTGCCTCGAAGGGAGGTCGGGCAGGGGTCCGGTTCCGAAGTCTTCGCGGAGAATCATGCATCGGAGCAGGTAGATAAAGGCGCCGGTGTACACACCGAAGACGACCACGTTTATCCACCATGCGATGACGCCGTTCCACGCAAACGCGCCCACATGGAAGATCCAGGAAGGAGCGACCACGACCTCGGTCAGTGCGTTGCAGAGGTTCAGATAGGCGAACCACTTGGGGAACACGCGGTTCTTGTCGAGGAGGATGGCCGTCATCCAGATCAGTGAGCCGATGAGGAACACGCCCATCGTCCCGGAGAACGAAAGAAATCCGAGGTCATAGAGCCAGCGTTGGATCACCGGATTTCGTTCCGGTCGCATGGCGCCAACCGTCATGGCCACACAGATGAAGAGGAAACCTGGGACCGCGCTCACGGCGTACAGGACCAGGTAGGAGTACGAGAACGCACGACTCACGGACATTCGCCGGATCGAATACGTGATGAGTGCGATCGACGTGGCGGAGAGCCCCCCGAGAACGAAGATGATCGCGAAACCGATGAGGAGCCCGTCGTGGCGGTTGGCAAACCAGCCAACGACCTGGGTGGGGTCATACCAGGGCTTCCCGGGGGGTTGCGTCCGTGTGACGAGGAAGAAGACGATCGCGTACAGGCTGTAGAACGCGACCGTCGCGTACCAAGCCAGCCAGAGCTCCCGCTTCGGCTCATCGAGCAACGCCGGCCGCTTCACGCAAAGTCCTCTGCGGCATCACGCTCGCGCCCCAGTGTCCGTCCCAAGGCGACGGCCATGACGATGAGCCATAGCGCGATGGCAACGTTCTTCACCCAGAACGACAGGAACCCGTTCCACGCCAACACGCCGCTGAGCGTCAATCCGGCAAAACCTGCCGGCACGAGGGCGACGGCAATGAGCAGATTGAAGTGTCCGACCCAACGTGCGAACACGGGCTTGGCCTGTTGGTCGAGGTAGATGGCCACCGCAACGAACAGACAGAGTGCAACCAGAAAGGGGACCCCGCACGTGAAGGTGATCCACGCGAGATCGTTGTAGAGCAACGTCAGATCAGGCGAGCGGTAGGGCCGGAAAGCAGCCAAGAGCCAGAAGATGGTGGAGGTGAGGAACACGATCGGAGCGGCCCCTGCGACTCCGATCACGCAAAAGCGCAGCACCGGCGTGCGATGTGCCATCAGGCGCATGCGTTCGACGATCAGCATCAAGATCGGTATCAGCGCGACGCAGAACCAGTTGAACAGGATCATGCTGTAGCGGATGCGTGAGGTGTGCTGGGCGTAGAAGGCCGCCACCTGGATCGCCGACGCCTTCGGTGACATCGGCGGCAGGAACCCGGGGAAGAGGAAGAAGGCCGCTATCCAGACGATTGCGACCCCGGGCAGCGCCCAGAAGATGATCCGTTCGCCGGTCGTTCGATTCATGGGCGGCGAAACTAGCCGATCGACTAGCCTCGTGAGAGTTTGCGAGGCCGCCTGTGAACGGGCGTTGCGGCGCCTCTCCGCGGCTTCTCCCTCTATCCGGAAGCCGGAGACGAGCCCTGCGCCATTGCCCTTGGTCGGCACTGCGCATTCGCTGAAGTCGCCAACCAGCACAGCACGAAGGTTTAGGGCACGACCACCACGGGGAACCGGCCCGAGCGGGCAAGGCTGGCGCTGACGGATGCGATGAAGTGGTGATAACGGTGGGCCGGGCCGCCAACGACGATGGCAATCGCCTTGGTATCGCGATAACGGTCCTGGAGCTCCTTGGCAGCCGCCAGAAGCTGCTCGGCGACTGCGCCGTCCCTCCGTTGGAAGCGCCATTGCGGTCGCTGGTGGACCAAAAACGCTCCTGCTTGCTTTTCCAAGGTGGCGCTCTCCTCATCAAGACCCTGCCTGAGCTCGACAACGGCCTGTGGCGAGAATGAAACGGTGGCGGGTGCGTGGGCCACGAACACGACTTCGAGCCAGCCGGCGCGGCACCGAAGAAGCTCAGCTGCTCGATCGAGGGCACGAAGGGACGGAGGGGAGCCGTCGTAGCCGACCACCAGAAGAAGCTCTTTCCGGTTGGTGTCGATACGAGGTCCCGACGAAGGTTCGAGCACCTGCGCTGCGGACTCTGGGCTCATAACTGCCTCCTTCCCGAGGCAGGTCACCTGGGATGGTTGCCTATTACAACTCTAAGCCCTAGAGTTGTAGAATGCAACAGTCGAGGACGCGAAGAGTCGGCCGGTCCCTGGCCGTCGAGCAGCTCTACAAGGCGCTGACGCACATGATCCGCCGCCGCGCTGAACTCGGTTCGCGGCTGCACCCTGAGCTCTCGTTGGTTGGATACACCCTGCTTGCCGAGATCGAGGCGGCTCCCGGCACAAGGGCAACGGACCTGGCCGCTCTATTCGGGTTGGAGAAGTCCACCGTCTCTCGCCAGTTGAACGACCTTGTAGCGGCCGGGTTTCTTCGACGGGAAGAGGAGAAGCCCGGTCGGCGTGGGTACATGCTCGCGGTTACCGACGCCGGTAAAGCCGCGCTCGAGACGGAGACAACGATCGTTCGAGAGCACTTGAGAGCGGCCCTCACTCAGTGGAAGGTATGGGAGATAACGGCGTTAGCTGACATGGTGAACCGTTTCTTAGAGGATCTACAGTTCCTTGAAATCGATGATGCGCAGTTCATCGCCTGATCTGATTAAATTTGAACGTTCAACCAGATTAGGCTGACGGGCTAGATCGGTCAAGCAGCTGGCGCGGGTACCTTGGTCAGACCTGCTCGATGCTCGACGAATTCGCGCGAACTACCGATGTCACTTGAGCGGCTGCGTCCACGCAGAGGCGTCGACCCGAGCGACAATCCGCTCGCAGTATTCGCGCAGCTGGTCCAGCTCTGTCGGACTGAATTCATCAATCACCAGCTGGCGTACGGCGGCGACATGGGCCGGGGCGCTGGCGACGAGCTTGGCGTAGCCAGCCTTGGTCAGGGTGGCGATGGTGAATCGGCCGTCGCTCCTACCCCGCTCCCGGCGCACGAGCCCCCATTTCTCTAGCCGCGTGACGAGATGAGACAAGCGTGACAACGATGAGTTGGTCAACACCGCGAGTTCGCTCATCCGCAGACTGCGGTCACGCTCTTCGGACAGACGGGCAAGGGCGTGATACTCGACGAAGCTCAGGTCCGAGTCCCGTTCCAGCTGACACTCCAGCGCCCAGCTCACCTTGTGCATGACCGACGCCACGGCGCGCCACCCCCGCTCTTCATCGGCTGTCAGCCAACGAACCCGCTTTGCTGCTACCCCTGGTCTCGTCCGTGCCATTCCCGGAATGCTACGAGGCGTCCCACCTCACCGTTGACGATGCACGCCCTATTGTCGTAAAGTTGAATATTCAATCTTCTAGAGATTGGAGGAAATGGCTATGGCATTTCCACTGACCTTCGGCGTCGACACCTTCGGTGATCTGGCGTTCGGCGCCGACGGCATAGCGCTTTCACAGGCAGAGACGATCCGACGCGTTGTCGACGAGGGCGTGTTGGCCGAGGAAGTAGGGCTCGACTTCTTCGGAATCGGCGAGCACCACACCAACGACTGGCCGATGCCTGCGGGTGACGTGGTTCTCGCCGCTATTGCGGCGCGCACCTTCAACATTCACCTTGGCTCGGCGGTGCTCGTACTCAGCTCCGACGACCCGGTGAGAGTCTTCCAGCGCTACTCGACCCTGCATGCGATCTCAGGCGGGCGGGCCGAGGTCATCCTCGGACGAGGCTCGAGCATTGAGTCCTTTCCCCTCTTCGGTTACGACCTGGCCGATTACGAAACCCTCTTCGAGGAGAAGACGGAATTGTTCGCCGAGCTTCTCGGCGGTGGCCCGGTCTCCTGGCAGGGCACCACTCGGGCTGCGCTCCGCGACGCCGATGTCGTGCCACACCTCGAGTCGGGTCCCTTCCCGGTGTGGCTCGGCGTGGGCGGCAGTCCCGAATCGGTGGTGCGAGCCGCCCGCTACGGCTTCGGCTTGATGCTCGCCATCATCGGCGGGCCGCCCAGTCGGTTCGTGCCGTTCTCCCAGCTGTTCGCTGCGGCGCTCGAAAAGTACGGCCAACCCGTCCGCCCGGTCGGCGTCCATGCCCCCGGGCATATCGCCAGCACCGACGAGGAGGCCCGCGACGAGTTGTGGCCCCACTACCGCGACGTCCTCACCCGCGTCGGACGAACCCGGGGTTGGCCGCCTCCAAGCAAGGAGCAGTTCCTAAACGAGACCGGCCCAGACGGCGCCTGGCACGTCGGCTCACCCGACTCGGTAGCGAGGAAGATCGCCGCCAATTTGCCCTCCCTCGGCGCCACCCGGTTCGACCTCAAATACGGAATGGTTGGCCTCCCCCACGACGCTGTCATGCGCACGATCGAGCTCTACGGCGCGAAGGTCGTCCCTCTCGTTCGGGAAATGCTCGCCGACACCGCCCCCGACTCCGCGGCATGAAGCACCCGCTATCGCCCGTCCGGGCCTGCCACCATCGGTCACTGATTGCGAAAAGGACGGACTACTGGTGACGCAATCTCGCGGGATCCACATGGCGAAAGAGACAACACCGTGAGCAGGGCACTCGCCAACACGGCCGGCCTCGAGCGGTCCGCCGCTCCCGGAATCGCGACGTCGGCCGTCGTGATCGGTGAGGCCAAACTGGGTACGCAGTCACTCCTCTCGGAGGGAGCGGTAATCCGAGCTCGAGACAGAGCGGTTGCCATCGGAGTTGGCTCAGCAGTGATCGAGAACTGCGTGGTCATCGGGACCTGCGCCATGCCCACTGTGGTCGGGCGGCGAACGGTGTTCGGTCACCGTTGCCTCGTGGTCGGCGCCACCGTCGGCGACTTGTGCGAGATCGGCAATGCCTCCATCCTCATGCCCGGCAGCCGGCTCGGTGACCGCGTGTTCCTCGGCGAGGGCACCTTGGTTCCTCCGGGCATGGAGCTCCCGAGCGACGTCGTCGCCGTCGGGCGGCCCGCCCGAGTCATCCGAACAACCTCAGAAGAGGATCTCGAACGTCTCCGCGGTTTGCGCGGCGGCGACCTCACGCTCCCGTCACCCAGCTTCACCACCGTCCGACCGACATTGGAGGGCCTCGGTATGGGTCAGCTCTACGCCTACCGCGACACAACACCGACGATCGCTTCCTCGGCCGTGCTGTTCCCAACCGCCGAGGTCACGGGAGACGTCGTCATAGGCGAACGCTCCATAATTGGCGCCGGCGTAAAGATCATCGGCGACTCCCACGGCCCCGTCCGGATCGGCAACGATGTCCAAATCCTCGAGAACACCGTCTTGCACCTGCTTCCCGAAAATGAGCTGATCATCCACGACGGCGTCACCATCGGGCCGGGAGCAATGATCCATGGCTGTCAGATCGGTGCTCGTTCGGTCGTTGAGCCCGGTGCCATCGTTTGCGACGGCAGTGCCATCGGAGTCGAAAGCGTCGTTCGGGCTGGTGCCGTAGTCAAACAGCGTTCTCGTTTCTCGGACAACGTTGAGATCGACGGGTTTCCTGCCAGCGAGATGCGCAGGATAGAAGCACCCGAGCGGCCGGCTTGGGCGCTCGTGTTCAACGACCTCCCCACCCCGTCAGCGTGATGGAACTGAGTATCCAGGCCGCGTTGCTGAACGTGACGGACCTGCAGCAATCAATCGACTTTTACCGAGACGTTTTCGACCTGCGCCTGACATCGCAGGACGAGGAAGTAGCCGCACTCATGGTCTCGGAAACAAACCGCCGCCAGGTCCTCCTCTTGCGCGAGCTGCGCAGCGGGTCGCACCGTGTGGGACGCCACAGCGTGGGCTTGCGCATGCTTTCCTTCGAAGCCGGGTCACCGAACGAACTCGAGACCATCGAGGGAAAGCTCGTGGAGCGAAACGCCCTCGTCTGGCGGAAAGAGGCCGATACCTACCGTGGACTCATGGGCGTCGATCCTGATCGAACAGAGATATGCGCAGCTTCGAGCTTGACCGGAAGTCCGATCAGTAGTGAGGACTGGCGAGAGCTCGACGACGCGATCTACGCAATCGAATGAGAGAGATTTGTCAGCTCGAGTCCGCAGCCCTCGCGCTCGATTCTGATCACCCAGCCGTCATCTAACAGGCACTCGGACCGCCCTGATTCGTTCGAGTTTCAGCCAGATCGCTAGGTCGAGCTCTGCATCCAATCGAGGAGGCGCGGTTGACGAGCCGGCCGATTGGTGTGGAGGCCATCGTCGGCCCGGCCATCTCAACTACAGGTTCGGTGGACTCGTGTACGGAATCGTCGTTGATGTGCCATCTCAGTGAGCTGGGTCGACCGTCGGTGTCGTCACCAGCGACGACTCCGCTGGCCGCTCGGACTCGTCACTGCATTCTGATCGAGGCTCAGGCGGCTGGATACGCTCGGGCTGTGTTCGCGCCCCATATCCGCCTGCCGAGACCATGAACGTATTGGCGACGATCGTCGGCGTCGTTGTGGTCGTTGTGACCGTGTCCGATGTCGTGCTGACGATGGTCCTTCCACGGCGGCCGTCCGGTGTCGAGCGCTTAAGTCTCTGGGTTAACCGGAGTGTTCGGATCTGCTTCGTCCTGGTATCCCATTTGGCCAGAACGTACGAGCGCCAAGACGCCGTCCTGGCACCGGCCGGCCCGGTCGCTCTGGTTGTGCAGCTGCTGTTCTGGGCTGCCTGCCTGGTGCTTGGGTTTGGGCTCATCCTGGTCGGGACCGGCGCATCGCTCGCGGATGGATTACTCCAGGCAATGACCGCCCTGTTCACGGTGGGATCTGTGCACAGCGGCGGTCCTGCCGACACCGGCGTCGACATATCCATTGGCGCGATCTGGGTCGTCATTGTCGCCTTACAGATTGCGTACTTACCCGCGCTGTACAGCTCGTTCAACCGCCGGGAGGGCCTCGTCGCGCTCCTCGAGAGTCGGGCTGGTGTCCCAGCGTGGGGGCCCGAACTATTGGCCCGGCATCAGTTGGTCGGAATCACCGACACGCTCCCTGACCTGTATGCCGCATGGGAGCAATGGTCGGCCGATGTGGCTGAAACCCACACCACCTACCCCGTGCTGCTCCTCTTCCGGTCGCCCGAGCCGTGGTACTCGTGGCTCCTCGGTCTCATCGCCGTTCTCGATGCCGCCGCTATGCACCTGGCGCTTGCACCGAGCGAGGCGTCTTCCCAGGCCCGTCTCTGCCTAAGGATGGGATTCACATTGCTCAATCGGATTGCCACCACGATCGGGTGGGAAGTGGACCCAGATCCGAATCCCGATGGTCCGATCGACTTGACCTTTGCAGAATTCGAGAAAGCGGTACTCATGCTCGTCAGTGTGGGGTTCGCCACCGAGCGAACTGCCGAGGAGGCGTGGGCGGACTTCCGCGGTTGGAGGGTCAATTACGAAAGTGTGGCCTATCGATTGGCTGACCGCCTGACCGTTCCGCCTGCCCCGTGGTCAGGCCAGCGACGTCACATGCGATCAGGTCCGGTCGAACCTCGACGTCCGCCCCAGCGCCGTCCCGGCGGCGGCACAACCTTCGTTTACGAAAGGCCCCCGGTCATCATCGAGCCCCGTCGCGGACTCGTTCGCCGAGGTCGGACGCGATCCTGACATCTCCCGCGTCCTCGTGACCACCGCGGAAGTCCGTCGACACGAACGGTAGAGGTGAGATCTGATGCGCAAGCCAGTTGGACGTCGAGGTGGCGCATCACTCACTCGCTAGCGATTCAAAAGCTGTCGGTCTCCGAGATCAGGTCTTGTATCGGCGACTGCACCGAGAGGAGCTCCGAGATCGACGAACGAGCGTTCTTCGTCTGCTCGGTTGTCACCACTCGCAAGTAGGACGCCGACAACGGCAAGGAGTAAGGCTCCAGATCCCTCAACTGAGAGGGAGAGTCCTGCGTATGGCGCCGCCAGGGTGTCCTTGAAGCCGAACAGTCCGAAATAGACGCTGAACAACAGCCCGCCGATAGTGGCGAGCATGAACCCACCGGCCATGACGACAACGAGTAGCCGCCGCGATAGCAAGAGGACCGAAGCAAAAAGGAAGCCGGCAATTCCTTGGATAAGAAACAAAGGACCGATTGTCGGGATGGTCCGGTAACCCATTGACCACAACTGCAGGTGGATCGCACCTGATAACGCCAGCAACACCGATCCGATGACTAGGCCCAATGTGAGTCCGGCACGCCGCGCCGCAGATCCAGATGGCCGGACTGATAGGTAGCGCAAGATTTGCTTGACAGCAGCAGCATCACGCGGTGTCGCTCCTGGGCTTTGGACGTCGGTTCCGCGATGATTTCGACTGGCGTCATTACTTGACATGGTTTTCTTACCTTTCGTTAGAAGGGGATGCCCACACCAGCTTCCTGGGAACGACCGACGACGCCCAGCGGCGATCGTCAAGAGGACCGAGTCCAAGGACGGTTCCGACGGTAAGGCGTTTCGTGCGTGGATTGAACTCCCTCACGATCCATCGGGAAGGCAAGGCGCCGATGCCGTCGTCTGCCAACGTGAGGTCTTGGCCCGTTGTGAGCTGAGACGTTCCGACTTCTTCTGCGACGAGAGTGACTCGAAGGCAGTGCGGTGTGTATTGGGTAACGGTGAGTACCTCGAAGGAGCACGATCGGGTACCCATCAGTTGACCTCGTCGGGGGCCGGGCGCGACTCGGCGCCCTGCGTCGTCATGGCAGCGCCGCCAGCACGGGGCAGCGTCAGTGGCGATACGCGGACGGTCAGGCGCCGTACCGTTGCAAACGTGGGGTACGAGGTGGGTCTGTCACCGACCTCTAGGAGTTCGAGTGAATCCAACAACGCGGATTCGGGTTGTACCGAGAGAGTTTGGTTGTGCACCCCGCCGTTGAGCAGACTCTCCCCTGGCCGAATGTCCTCGCGAGTGGCCCGTGCACCAACTCGGTGCCGTGGATGCCTCCGTGTCCGAACCTGTTCTCGGAGTTCCTCACTGTCATGGTCAGTCCTTCCACTTGGTCGCTGTGTAATTGCTTGTAGTGGCTCGTTTTCCGCGTGCCGCGTCACGATTCATTGCCAGTCGCCCTGACCGCCACAGGACCCGGGAGTCGTCCGCTGGACCCGTCTCGCCCGGCCCCCTCGACAACAGCACTGAGCTGCTTCGGTACGGACGCAATTCGGCGCTCGAGCGATACGACGCTCAGCAGGAGATGACCGGTCACGTTGATGACGCGACGGTCGAGGGCCGATCGATGCGCCCGATCGGCGACCGGACTCTCCTTTCGGTGGGTCATGGTTTGCTCCTTGGTTGGGAACGAATCTCATTTCCTAATAGGAGCGTTGGTTACAACCGGTCCATGCGGAGCGAGTCCATGCACGCGCCTCGAGAATTGTGACGGGTGCGTTGATGCATCCGATGCCGGCTGCGTACTGCGCCGCGGGACGACGCGATCTACGTCAGGCGAAAGTGGCTGAACCGACCACGGCGCCGGAGGGACTGTAGAGAGTCGCCCCCTGAAGCCGGTTCGTGTCCACGTGAATCTCCTTGGAGAGCACCCCAGAACCGTGGTGTAGGTCGACGGTGCCGGCCGCGACGACGGAACCGTCCATCATCCGCAGCTCGCACTTGACCATGCCATCGGACGTCGGGACATCGACATTCATGAACACCCACCCGGGAGACCCGCCATAAACGACGATCTGCCCCACCGCACGTCCCTGCGACGTCTCGAAGGTGGCAGTCTGAAGGACCTTCCCGTGGGGCGCCGGAATTGCTGAAGTGGTCGTCGCTCCATTGTTTGAAGCCTCGGTTGCGGCGAAAGTTGCCCCAATGAGAGCGACGCTCGCGGCAACGCCGATAAGCGCCGCGCGCGTTCGGCGCATCCGCAATGGGCGGACATTCGATCCATCCGGGGTGCTGCGCTCGTCGGCCAGGCTCTTGTAGAGCTCGGCCACGAACGCATCGTCGGGCATCGCATCACCCGGACGTGCTGCACGGAGGGTTATGGCCGCGCGCAGGACCTCGGCATCCTCGGGATCGGCGTGGTAGTGGTCTGGACGCCGACCGGCGGCCAGGGCATCGATGAACGCAGTCAGGCGGCGGGTGGTCACTGCTCAAACTCCAGTCCAACTTTGGCCGCCATGCGGAGAGCTCGATGTTGGAGCACTTTGGCGTTGCTGACGCTGATCTCCAGAGTGTGAGCGGCTTCCTTTATGGAGCATGCCTCGAGAAAACGCAGCTCGAGGATGCGGCGATACCGCTCGGGCAGGGAGGCCAGGATCTTGCCCACCCGCTGTGGAGCGTCTCCCACCTCCTCCGGTCCGGATCTCTCTGTGAGCGCGTCCAGATCAGCTTCTGGATCGATGGAAGTCACGGACAGGCCAAGGGTCCGGCGCCAATGCGCCGCCAGGACAGTCTGGGCCGTGACTAGAAGATACGACCGCACCTCGCCCTTCGACGAGGCCAAGCGAAGCGGGCCCAGCGCGGTCCGGAAGACCTCCGAGGTGAGATCCTCGGCGTCCGGTCGGTTTCCGACCCGCGCGTACATCAGGCGATAGAGGCGGTCGATGTTGTCCCGATACACCGATTCCCAGTCGGTATAGGTGTCCGGGTCAACCACGCGCAGCCGAGCGACGTCGGTATCGTCCGAATCGGACCGGGAGCGGAATGCCGTGGGCTTCGGAGCAAAAGACATCGCATCTTAAGATAGGAAGGCGGGTTACACGGCTTTGGCCAGCGGCAGAGGCCCTATCTGACGGGTTGACGCCGGCCCCTCGGACGGAGAAGGGGGGGTCCGTGACCGAGGTGCCGGCGTAGGAGCACTTGGCGGGTTGTGCTCGGAAGGAGATAGCAGGACGGGTTACACCAACCGTCCTTGGGCAGCCGTCTCTCCGCCAATGTGGACCACGCCTGCATTCCATCGCCGTCGGTCGGTGGTTGCCGTCGTAACTCCCTTCCCTATGTGGAGACGACAGTCGACAGAAAGAGGAGACATCGTGCGTCACCACCGATCAGCCATTTTCACCGGGGCCGTCGCCCTAGGTTCATTCTTCGCCATCGGAACCGGAGCATCCGCCAATGCGGCGCCGACATACGGAGCGGGGTCAAACCCGTCGACCGCCACTGCCGTCGCGCCCGCCAGCCATATCGGAAATCTAACCACCCTCCACGCCGCGACAGCTTCCGTCAACGGGAGGTTTCAGTCGATACTCGTGGACGCGAAGGGGCTCCCCCTCTACTACTTCCAGGGTGACACCGCGAAGAAATCCAACGTCAGCGGTGCGCTCCTTCGGCTCTGGCCGGCGCTGGTCTCCGCCCATCCCGTCGGTACGGGCACACCTGGAAAGCTCACTGCCCTCGCGTCCGCTAGCGGCCATCAGGTGACCTACAACGGACGGTTTCTCTACACCTTCATCGAGGACACCCCAGGACACGTCACGGGCCAAGGTGTGAGTGGCTTCTTCGTCGCCACACCCCACCTCAAGTCCGTCAAGAGCTCGACCACAACTGCCCCGGCTGCCAGCAGTTCGGGGACTCATGGCTACGGCTACTAGGACGGACTCTCCTCACCGATCGACAGCCCCGACTCCAGCCCCACTCCTCGCGCACGCGGACGAGCCGGGGTCGGGGGTCGGGACTGTACCGGCCAGGCATCCAGTGCTGGCTCGCTGCATTCGTAGCGGTGCCAGCCTCCTCACCGTTTCGGCGTTCGCTCTTCTCGTGTTGAGTAGACGAGGGGCCCTGGCCAGATCATTGGCTCGCCTGGGCCACTCTCACTGGACCTGGGTACCGGTCGCGATCGGACTGGAACTGACCTCAATGGCGGCCTTCGCCCTCATGCAGGGTCGGCTGCTTCGCGCTGGTGGGAAGCGGTTGGGCCACCGCCCCATGATGGCCACGATCCTCGCCGCGAATGCACTCTCGGTCTCGGTGCCCGTGGCTGGACCCGAGCTCGGGACGGCCTTTACCTTTCGTCGGTTCAAGACACAAGGGGCGCCGACGTCGTTGGCCAGCTGGTGCCTGTTGGTCGGAGGCGTGGTCTCGTGGGTCGGCGCAAGCGTGGTCCTGGTGGCCGGCGGGGCGGTGTCGGGAAACGACGTTGTCGCGCTCCTGGCCTTGCTCGCCGCGGTCCTGGTGGTGGCAATCGGAGTGGCGCTGCGCCGGACATTGACTCGCCCCCAACTGCCTCCCCGGTTGGAGCGAGCGTTGGGGTGGTCCGTCGGAAGGGCGGCGAGCCTCCTGCACCACCCGCTGGAGGATCCGACCGGAGCCATCAGGCGATGGCTCGGCGACCTGCGGTCAATCCGGCTGCCGAAGAGCGAGTGGGGCAGGGTGGGCGCCTTGGGGCTGACCAATTGGGTGGCCGACGCCGGGGTCTTGGTCATGAGCCTTCTCGCTATTGGAGCTCCTGTTCCGTGGCACAGCTTGCTCCTCGTCTACGGGTTGGCCACAGCCGTCGGGAGTCTCGGCATCACCCCAGGCGGGATCGGCTTAGTCGAAGGCACCCTCTGCCTCGGGCTGGTCAGCACGGGGCTGCCAGCGGCCCTGGTCTTGGCGGCCGTCCTCCTCTACCGCCTCGTCAGCTTTTGGCTGGTCATGGTCGCCGGTTGGATCGTCCTCCTCTACCTACGCCTGGAGCGACCCGCTCGGGCCGTGTCCATCAAAGGAAGCGTTGCGCTATGAGCTACAGAGATCCGACCGATTCGCACACACCTCGACAGCGCTCCGACGTCCCGCGAACTTCCACACCTTCAGGCCCGCGGCGCCGCTCCTGGATCGCATTCGCCGTCCTGGGTGCGGCCCTCATCGCCGCGCGCGCGTTCGGGCCGCGTGGGGCTCCGACTCGGGTTTACAACTTCAGCTCGTTCTTGACCCAGGTGCAGTCCAACCACATTCGGACCGCCGCAATCGACCCGAACGGTGCCGTCTCCGGCACCCTGACCAATGGCCACGGGTACTCGAGCCAGATCCCGACCGCTCTGCAGAACCCGCAACTGGCGGGCCTCTTGAGGGCGCACCACGTGGCAATCACCGGCGTCGGCGCGCCAGGGGGGATCGGTCCGTTTCTCTTCTCAGTCCTTCCCTTCTTGTTGTTGATTGGGGCGTTGATGTTGCTCGGACGGCGGGGGCTGCGCCAAGGCCCGGGCGGGATCATGGGCATCGGGGCGTCCAAGGCCAAGCTCTACGAGGAGGAGCGTCCGTCAGTGGGGTTCGCCGACGTTGCCGGCTACGAGGCGGCCAAGCGCGAGGTCACTGAAGTCGTCGACTTCCTGAAGCACCCCGAGAAGTTCGCCGGAGCCGGCGCGACTGGGCCGAGAGGCGTGCTCATGGTCGGCCCTCCGGGCACCGGCAAGACACTGCTGGCAAGGGCGGTCGCCGGCGAGGCCGAGGTGCCATTCTTCGCCCTCACCGGATCAAGCTTCGTCGAGTTGTTCGTCGGCGTTGGCGCCTCGCGGGCTCGTGCTCTATTCGCCGATGCCCGCAAGCGTGCCCCCTCAATCATCTTCATCGACGAGGTCGACGCCATCGGCCAACGGCGAGGCGGGTCAATTGTGGCGAATGACGAACGCGAGCAGACCCTCAATCAACTCCTGGCGGAAATGGACGGTTTCGATCCGATGTCAGGAGTGGTCGTGATCGCAGCCACCAATCGCCCCGAGATCCTGGACCCCGCACTACTCCGGCCGGGGCGATTCGACCGGCAGGTCGAGATCCCCCTGCCGAACTTGTCGGAGCGAACGTCCATCCTTTCGACTCACGCGCGCAGCAGACACTTGGCCTTCGACGTGGACCTCCGGACTGTCGCCCGGAGCACGCCGGGGTTCTCCGGAGCCGACCTGGCCAACCTCATCAACGAGGCGGCGATCGTCGCCGTGCGCCACGAACGGGACGTGATCAGCACAGCCGACCTCGACGAGGCGCGTGACCGAATCCTGCTCGGCCCTCGTGATGCGTCGAACGCGCTGATGCCCGGGGAGAAGCGAGCCGTCGCGATCCATGAGGCCGGCCACGCCCTCGTCGCCCTGTGCTCGGTGCACGCCGATCCGGTGACCAAGGTGACAATCCTGCCGGCCGGCCAGTCCCTAGGGGCGACACAACAGCTTCCCGCCGACGAGCGCCATCTGTATTCAGAGAGCTACCTCTCGGACTCTCTGGCCGTGCGTCTCGGCGGGCGTGCCGCGGAACTGCTCGTGCTCGGCGAAGCTTCGACCGGAGCTGCGAATGATCTGGCCGGGGCGACGGAGTTGGCAACGCGAATGGTCCGTGACTGGGGGTTCTCGCCACGACTGGGCCCGATCGGATTCGGAGCCGGCGGGCCGGCATACCTGGGCCATCGAACCCTGGAGAGTCGCCCGTACGCCGAAGGTACGCAGCTCGTCATCGACGAGGAGGTCAGCCGCATCCTCACCGAGGCCGGCGAGCGGGCCAACGCTTTGTTGACCGAACGAAGGCACTCACTGGACGCGGTGATCGACCTCCTCCTCGAGAAGGAGACGATCGACGGTGAAGAACTGATGGACGTGGTCCGTCGCCCGGTCGCGAAGGTCGCGACCGCGGTGTCGGTGGACTGAATACCTCACAACCGGATGTAACCCGAAGACCTATCTCACTTCACCGCTGCACACACTCTCGTGCCATCGGTGCGGAGTCGCAGGAACCATCCCAAGAAAGGAACCAGAGCCAATGTCAATTTCTCTGCTCTCCCGCGAGCACGCGAGTCAGCCGACTCCACCCGCGAGTGTCGATCCGTCGTCGGCTGCGCTCACTCAGGGCATCCTGCGGGCGACCGGGATCATCATGCTGCTCGGGATCGCCGTGATCCACGTCGTTCAGCTCGTGCCGACCTTCCAGCAGACGCCGCTGCTCGGCGTCGCCTACGTCTTGCTGATCGTCACTGCGGTGGGTGTCGGCGCACAACTCGTGAGAGGAACGGCCTCTGCCGTGTATCAATGGCTGCCAGTTGCCGGGCTCGGCCTCGCCGTGATTGCCGGCTATGCCTTCACCCGGATATTCAGCACGCCCCTCGACAACGCGGATGTCGGTAACTGGTCGTGCACGCTGGGGATGGCAGCTCTCTTCGTGGAGGGACTGCTGGTGGCGATCGCCGTCTACGCCATTTCGCATTGCCGCCGCTTCTTGCTGGCTCCCGCCTCGGCTGGCAGCCGTGCACCAAATGAAGATGTCGACGTCCGCCGTCAATTCGCATCTTGGAACTAGCCCAAGGGGTCGGGCATCTGCTGCCTATCACCGGAGCGATCGGATGCCCCCGCGCGAAAGAGCGGTGTGTTTCCATGCTTCCGGTGCAAACTCGAGAGATTCCAGAGTGATAGCCCCACCCGAGGCGTGTCATCCAGCGCTCCTGCCGATGTCGAAGATCGGCCAGCAGATCTCGGTCCTCCAGGTCGACTCGTCGTCGTGGTCGGGCGGTCCGACCAAGTAGTACTCGCGGATCAGACCGTCCACCGCGATGGCGTGCTCGCTCACGTACGTCGCCAGCGCCCCGTAGGAGCGATCCAGGTCGTCATGGGAGCCGTTGTGAACGATGACGGCCAGCTCTGCCCCCGGAACCCGGATCGGTCCGACACGCCCCACCGGCCGGACCTCGCCCGCGACAGGAACGAAGAGAGTGGCCTCACCGCGCTCCTCCGTGAACAGCTCGTGAGCGTAGATACCGCCGGGAGGCCCCGAGGCAACGATGCCCTGCGCCGAGAGGGTCCCGTGAATCTCACCCATTGCTCCCTGGTACCAAGCCGGCAAATCCCCCACCTCCACCGTGGACGCGATGGCGGCGGTCTCGGTCGCGGGTATCCGACGGTGCTCGATGACTGCGGATAGCGAGGGGTGTTCAAGCAGCTCGCGCAGGGAGGCCACCGCGCGCTGCGTCTCGGCCAGGGTCTCCTCCAAGCGAGTGAGGTGGGAGGCAATGAGCTCGGCCCTCGTCGTCTGATCGGGAGCCCGGAGTACGGAGCCGATGTCGTCGAGCGGCATGCCGAGATCCCGGAACCGTCGGATCACCTGCGCGACCGGGAGCTGGTCGCTCGTGTATCGGCGGTAGCCGGTGACCGGATCGACGTCTGCGGGTTCGAGCAAGCCGACCCGGTGGTAGTGGCGCAGGGTCTTCACGCTGAGGAAGGTGACCCGGGAGAAGTCGCCGATGGTCAACGAGCCAGCCATGTAGCCAGTCTCGACCCTCCAGTAGGGGGAGAGTCAACCGGCGGGGACCCCTTGACTCTCCCCTGACGGCATCGTCCAACGTGGGCCTCATCGGCCGTAAAGGTCGATCGGAACAAAGGAGGAAGCCATGCCTGTTGCCACCGAACTCCGAGGAGTGGTGGCCGAGTTCGTCGCGGCCGTCAACGACTTCGACCTCGACCGGATCGTCGGCACGTTCACCCCGGACGCCTACGTCAACGACGTCAGTCGGGAAATGTGGGGCACCAGTGCGATCCGTGCCTTCATGGCCAAGGAGATGGTCGGGGACCACGTCACGATGGATGTCCGCGAGGTCCTCGACCACTACGGCGACATCATCGTCCGTGCTCGAATCGACGGAACCTACGACAAGACGAACCTGCCCGACGAGCTGGTCCTCACCAGCTACTTCGGGATCTGTGACGACAAGATCACGAGCCTCACGATTATCGCCAATCAGCCCAGTCCGTACTGAGCGAAATCTTGCGTGCCCATGGGCTCGGCTTGCTTCGGGCTCTACTTCACCAAGTTCATCTCAGGAAACGTTCAGCTCCACCACACCGGAGCACAGGCCGTTGCCGCATCGATCAGATCATCCTTCGATACTGAGGGGTCACCGAGCCAGGCCTTGATTGCCCCCGCGAAGCCATGAGCAAGAAATTGGGCGATGACGCCGCGGTTCGAGGTGGGCAAGCCCGGGTGAGCACTTAGATCAATGAATGACACGGCGTATTCGCTGAAGTGGCGGACGAGCGCTTCATACACCCCCCCATCGGCTGGATCGTCGACGGTCTGGCGGTATACGGCTTCGAATCGCTCGATGTGGTCGGCGACGTCGACTACAGACAGCCGCAGCATCTCAGCAGCCGAATAGCCACCCTCAGCTCGACGTCTCTCCTCATCGAAATGGGCACGCTCTAAGTCGGCCAGCAGGACCTGGATGAGCAGCGCCAACGGGTTCGCGTAGTGGTTGTAGAAGGTGGCCCGGGTGACACCGGCCCTGTCGGCCAGCTCTGCAACTGAGACCTGCGAGATGGGTCGCTCCGCCGCGAGCTCGACTATCGCCGCTTCGCAAGCCCGGGCTGTGCGAGCTATCCGCGGATCGGGCCGTTCAGCGGCAGACCTTGTCCTTGCGCCCGTCGGCACGGGCTCCAGCGCTGTTCGTCTCAGCTCAATTCCCCTTGCGTCCGGACCAAGGACCTGATTCTATACACCTGTATAATTTTGACAGATGTCAATCTGAGGAAAGGGGATCCATGTCGTCGCATTCCACGCTCTCACCACAAGAAGCAGCCGATCGCTTGGCTATCCGCGAGCTATTCGACGCCTACGCCCGGTGCGCCGATACCCGTGACGCAACGGGTCAGATGGCCCTGTTCACGGCCGACACGCGTTTTTCGGTCTTCATGGAGGGCCCGGGCACCGAACCCACCTCCGTGTTGGAGGGTCGAGAGTCGCTTGCACCCGTCTTCGATGATCTGAATCGTTACGAACACACGATGCACTTCAACGGACAGAACACCGTCGTCCTCGATGGAAGTCAGGCGACAGGAGACAGCTACACCATCGCGCATCACGTCTATACCGAGGAGAACGCTCGCATGATGATGGTCGCGTGGCTGCACTACCTCGATCAGTTCACCAAGATCGGCCAGGACTGGTATATCGCTGAGCGCCAGATCATCCTTGTGTGGAGCGAGACGCGGCCGCTCGGTGCTCCAACCGCTGGCTGAGACCAGCCTCAATCATGGCCAACGCGCTCTCCCTTCCGCGGCGCCCGAGGTCGTTCGATTCGTCTTTGTGGCAGACCCGAGCCTTGGCGGCGCTGGCCTTGCTCGTGTTGTTTGGCGCCGTCGTCTCAGACACTCTCGAGGGCAGCTTCTGGACGCGTCATGCCTTGCTCACAAGTTTGGTGGGCAGCGTCATCGTCGTGATGCTGTCGGTCGCGGTCGTCAACGAGGTCGTCGAACGGAGGAGACGCCGCAGATGGAGCGTTCTCGCCCAGTACGTGATGTTCGAGCTGGTGCGCAACGCGCGGATGATTTGGTCCGGAGTCTTGGAGCTGGCCGGAGTCACCGTATTGGACGGACGCCGTCGAGAGTCCGTGGATGCCAGTCGACGAGCCGCGCGCGATTCCGCTCGACTAACCGAGGCTGTTCGCGCGATCGTCGACGACGAAAGTCGCTACGAGTCCTTGCGGTCCGAGATCGCCTTCCTTGCTGCCAATTGCGACCACGTGCTGAGCCGGTGGGCAAGCATCATGGTCACCTCAGATATCTATGCGGGTGTCATCGACCAACACGTCGAGCTCGGCGGCGACATCGCCTGGATTGCTGGACTCTTCGATGCGAGCTATCCACCCGCTGACGCCGCTCGACGGAAAAGGGCACGCAGCTCGCCCGCAGTAGAGATCGAAAGCGAGCTCAGCGGCGAGTGGCTTGCAGACCGCATCGTTGTGATTGCCCAACTGGCCGAAGAACTTGACCGGACCACCCTCGAACTCGCGTTACGGATCGTTCCCGTTCAGTGGTGGGAGGATCGGCTTGGTACAAGTGCGTAGGGCGCAGGGGCCACTCCTACAGGGTCTTACCCTGGCCGCGGCTAAAGAAGCGGCCGACGTCGCGATGGGTTCTGCCCAGACGGACCAAACAAGCCGGAACGGAACCTGACTCCCGCACCAACTTCGCCGCTGGCCCCGACGACGCTATCGCCAGCTGGCGAAGACGACCACCACCAGTAAGAGGACGTTGGACCACTCATTCGGAGTTGCTTGATGGCCAGTGGTCGGGGGACCAATCCCCCTCCGGATCCGTCGTTTGTCCCACCTCGATGAGATGTCCATCGGGATCGCGAATGTAACAACGGATCTCGTACTGGTGGTGCTTCGGTGGTGTCAGGAATTGCGCACCACGCGCGCTCCATTCGGGGTATACGGCGTGCATGTCCGTTACTCGGATATTGAGGAAACTACTGACCCGGTTGAGATCACCGGGTGTCTCCAGCGTGACCTCCGGCTTATCATCGGTCGGGCCCCCGCCCACGTTGATGATGACCCAACTGTTCGAGAGTTGGACATACGTCAGCCCTCCGGGTCCGGAGAACGCGAGTCTGCCTCCAAGCACATCGGTGTAGAAGTGCCGGGAACGCTCGACATCGTCTGACACGATGAAGTGGGTCAGCGCGATTCCTCCTGGGGGCATTGGAAACTCACCGGCGGACGTACTCGATGGCCAGTGATCAGGTACCCAGTCCCCCATCGGGTCTGTGGTTTGCCCCACTTCGATCAGGTGACCGTCGGGATCACGGATGTAGCAACGGATCTCGTACTGGTGCTGCTTTGGCGGGGTCAGGAACTGAGCACCTCGCGCGCTCCATTCGGAGTACACCTTCTCCATGTCCTTGACCCGGATGTTGACGAAGCTGCTCACCCGATTGGGGTCGCTGGGCGTCTCCAGAGTGACCTCCGGCTTGTCGTCGGTCGGGCCCCCGCCTGCATTGATGACGATCCAACTATTTGACAGTGCGACGTTGGTCGGCCCTCTCGAGTTGGAGAAGGCGACCCGTCCCCCGAGCACTTCGGTGTAGAAGCGCCGGGAGCGCTCGACATCGTCCGACACGATGAAGTGGGTGAGCAGTATTTCTTCCTGGGGCGACGGTACCTCGGCCATCAGCTACCTCCGATGGTTGTCCACGGTCATGGCCGCGCCATCTGCGCCTGCATCGGCCGCAAAGGGAGCGGCATCTTCGCGATTTCCATTAGAAGGGTTTTGAAAGCCGAATCGAAGATGGTCGAGAAGCTCGGGAAGGGCTGGATGACGTCGCTCAAAATCTCCAGCGCTATACCGGCTCGTATGGCGAGCGTCGCCTGCTGGAGCCACTCGCCGGCCTCCGGTCCGAGTGCATAAGCACCCGTCAACCGGACGCCGTCACTGAGCAAGGTCAAGAATCCGTTCGACTGGGCGTACTGATGGCTGTACGTCGCGGTCTTGGACACGTCGGTCAATAGCGTTGTGCTGCTATAGGGTGCCTCCGCGGCACCGACCGCGGCCGCCTGTGGGTCGGTGTATGTCACGCGCGGCACGGCCTCGTAGTTCGCTGGGTGGCTCTCACCGGCGATGTTCGCTGCCACGACATCGCCCTCGTATTCTCCGACGTGGGTCAGGGGCCAGATCCCGTTGACATCACCTATGGCCCAGATCTTTTCGCCGGCCCGCAGGTACTCGTCCACCCGAACGCCGTGTGGATCCGCCTCGATGCCGACGGTCTCGAGCCCGATCCCTTCGACGCGAGGATGGCGGCCGGTCGACACCAACAGTCGCTCACCCCGCACCTCACTGCCGTCGGAGAGCCTCAGGACGTAGTCGTCTCCATCGCGCGAGGCCTCGGCCGCCTGGACTCCGAGGTGCAGTTCGATCCCGTCCCGCCGCAATGCGTCGCTCAGAGCGTCGCCGAGGGGCTCCGGCTCTCGTGGGATCAGCCGATTGGCGCCCTCGACGAGGACGGCCTGTCCACCGAGCCGCTGTACCACCTGTGCGATCTCGACACCGGCCGATCCACCGCCAAGCACGATGAGGCGGCGGGGCACGGTTTTCATCGCGGTCGCTTCCCGCGTGCCCCAGACCCCATCGAGGTCGTCGAGCCCCGGAATCGGCGGCACGAAAGGAGCCGCGCCCGTCGCCACCACGACATGCTCCGCCGTGTGGCGAGTGCCGTCCACTTCGACCACGCCCGGTCCGGCGAGCCGCCCCACGCCCCGGATCAATTCGATGCCCCGATCCGTCAGCCATTTCTCCTGTCCGGCATCCGAATAGTCGGACACCATGTAGTCACGCCAGTCGAGCGCCGCCTGCACGTTCACGTCGGCACTGGCGTCGACGTCGCGGGCACCCTGGACCGCCTCCCCGGGACGCAAGAGAGACTTGGACGGGATGCACGCCCAGTACGAGCATTCGCCGCCGACCAGCTCGCGCTCGACGACGGCGACCCGAAACCCCCGCGCCGCGATGGCCCCGGCGCAGTGCTCGCCGGGCGCACCGCCGCCCAGCACGATCACGTCGAAATCGCTCACGTCGGAAGTTCCTGACCACTTTGTTCGCGCACCATGTACTCGGCGTACCAATCCGGCCAGTCCGGATCGGCGCGGCCGATGCGCTTCTCGTGCTCACCGTGGGCCGACGCGGCCCGACGCAAGGCCGCGGCCAGGTCACCGGCCGAGTCGAACGCGGTGACGGTTGGGTCGAGGCGACCGGGAAGGCGATCGGTTACTTCTTGGAGCAGCCAGCCGTTGCCATCCGGGTCTTCGAACGTCGCAAAGGTGTTGTAGCTCGCGTGATTCGGATCGGGCCCGTTGACCCGATCACCCGCCCCCCCGGGGTCCAGTTGCGCCCCGGGCGCTCCGGAATGGAACACCTCACTGACCTTCACTCCCAAATGGACGAGTTCGTCGCGCCCGGCCCCGATATCGGACACGATCAAGTACAGACCATGTGCCGATCCGGGTGGTGCACCTGTGATGTGAGTGCCGAACTGCACAGAACACTGCGACCCCGGTGGCGTGAATTGCACGACCCGGAACCCGTTGTCGAAGGAGAAGTCGGCGTCGAGCCTCCATCCGAGACCGGAGTAGAACGCCTTGGAGCGATCGGCGTCGGCAACAGGGATGACGACCACTTCGAGCTTCAGGTCGGCCGGCTCGCTGCTCGGTGACCCGCCGGCTGCGCCACTCTGTCCATGGACGGTGCTCATCCGGCTCTCCTCTGTTTGGTCGCAGAAGGATTGTCGCACCCGGGCGAGCACCGTGCACCTGAAGCTCCCGACGTTCGACATTCGAACTTGAAGGAGTCGGCTTCAAAGATCCCACGGGCATCCAGCCGGTGCTAACTCGGTTGCATCCGTCGTTCGCTCTCGGAAATTGCCCAGGCCGCATTGACGAGCCCAATGTGGCTGAACGCCTGCGGAAAGTTGCCGAGGAGCTCGCCGCTGACTGGATCGACCTCCTCGGCCAGGAGGCCGACGTCATTGACGAACGCCGCCGCCCGCTCGAACACGGCCCGGGCCCGAAGGGGCTGGCCTGTCAGGGCGAGGGCCTGGGCCAGCCAGAAGGTGCACAAGAGGAATGTGCCTTCCTCACCCTCGAGGCCGTCGTGGGACCGATAGCGGTACACCAATCCCCGCTCGTCGGTGAGCCGGTTCTCTGTCGCGTCGATCGTGGCCAGCACCCTGGGGTCGTCTGCCGGCAGAAACCCCACCAGGGGCACCATGAGGTTGGAGGCGTCAAGCTCGTCCGAGCCGAACGACTGGGTGAAGGCCTTGGCACTGTCACTCCAGCCCTTGGTCACGATGGCCTCACGGATCTCTTCTCGCGTCTGCGTCCATGACTCAATTCGAAACGAGGCGTTGAGACGGTCGGCGAGGATCACCGCTCGATCGAGGGCCACCCAGCACATCAGCTTCGAGTACAAGAAATCACGCGGCTCCCCCCGGATCTCCCAGATTCCTTGGTCCTTCTCCTGCCACCGGCGGACGGCGGTGTCGGCCAGCTGCACGAGGAACTCTCGCGTCGCTGGTGCCAGGTCCATGGTCGTATCCCACTTGCCCGAGTCGGACAGAGGCCCAACCGTGTGGGTGTTATCGAACAGGTGGTCAGACATGCGGTACACCGCGTTGAGCAATTCGCCGTAGACGTCGAGCTGGCGCTGTTTCCAGGCGGCGTTGCCAATCCGAACCGGCGCGGAGTGCCGCCAGCCCTCCAGGTGCGGCAACTCCCGCTCGCTGAGGTCCCGCTCACCGCCAATGCCGAACATGATCTGCAAGTCGCCGCCGTGTTCGAGCGAGCCTGCCGCGGACGATGAGACGTAGTCGAAGAACTCGTTGGCTTCGTCGGGACATGCCGCCACCCAAAGGGCCTGGATCGTGAAGGAGGCGTCCCGGACCCAGGCATAGCGGTAGTCCCAGTTCCGGGTGCCACCCACCGCCTCGGGCAACGACGTGGTCGCCGCGGCGCAGATGGCGCCGGTGGGGGCGAAGGAGAGTGACTGGAGCACCCGCCCGCTGTGATGCACCAGGTCTCGCCACGGACCCGCGTAGGCCTGGTGGAGCTCCGACCACGACTCCCATCCCGCCACCGTGTCTTCGAGCGAGGCCCGTATCTCCGACGGGCTCCAGATCCGGGCTGAATCGCCCTCGGTTTGGTTCCCGTGATGGAGGGCGAAGCCCATGCTTTCGCCTTGGGAGAGCCGGAACCGGCCGGAAGCCGCGGCCCGATCCTGGTCGAGCGTCAGAGGCATGGATGTTGACAGCACGAGCGCGTCACCACTCCCTGACACCGCCACTCCACCGTCGACCGCGTCGAGCGACGGATGATTCAGCCCGTATTCGGGACGCGGGACGAACTCCATCGACAGGTCAACCTGTCCCTCGGTGCACGTGGCGCGCCGAAGCAGCACGTGAGGCGCCCCGTTGCCGAGTTCGTGACCTCGGTTGCCGGCCCCCATGGCAAGTGCGTCGGTGATGGTGACTGCACCCGTCGACATGCGGAGCGTGGTCTCCAACACCATGGTGCGGTCCAGGTAGTGCCTGGTCACTTCCGTCGAGTTGGCGGCTCCGAAAGACCAGTGCCCGGCGTTCTCGCCGAGGAGCCGACCGAAGGTTGAGGGGCTGTCGAACCGTGGGAAGCAGAGCCAGTCGATCGATCCACCCCGGCTGACCAGCGCGGCGCTATGTCTGTCCGACAGGAGCGCATAGTCCGCTATGGGGGTCGTGGTCACCTGAATTCCCCCCGTTTGTGGGATCTCTCGTCGGTGCTACCAGATCGATTTCTCGGCACCCAGGTCGTGGGAGCTAACTGCGGACTCTCAGGCTCGCGTGCAGACTGTCCGTGCCCTCAGCGCGCGAGAATCGTGGCGGCCGCGGTGCCGGGAGCACCGTAGACCTGGGCGTAGCCGACGCGCGGGTCGCCCTGCACTTGGCGGTCGCCGGCGTGGCCGCGGAGTTGAAGTACGAGCTCATGGACCTGACGGAGACCGGAGGCTCCGATCGGCTCACCGTTGGCGATGAGGCCGCCATCGGTGTTGATCGGCATTGGACCCGTGATCTCCGTAGCGCCGTCGGCGAGAAGCTTCTCCTGCTCGCCGTCAGCACAGAAGCCGTTCTCGGCCATGTGAATGACCTCAGCCCCAGCATCGGTGTCCTGAACCTGGATGACATCAACATCCTCGGGCCCGATCCCTGCCTCTTCGTAGGCGGCGCGGGACGCGTGCACTGTTGGGGCAACGTCTTCCTCGACAGGGGACCATGTGGTGTTGACCTCGTAGGAGCCGTAGTTGCGAGTGCGGATAGCAGTCGCCTTCACATAAACCGGCGTATCCGTATAGAGGTGAGCGATGTCGGCGCGGCAAAGAACCACAGCTGCAGCGCCCTCGTCGGGAGCGCAGAACATGTACGAGGTAAGCGGGTAGTTGAGCATCGGCGAGCTGAGAATCTCCTCCTCAGTGATCGGCTTCCGACGGAACGCCTTCGGATTAAGAGCGCCGTTGCGGTAGTTCTTCGCGGCCACCTTGGCCAACGTCTCCTGGGATACGCCATGGTCGTGCATGTACTTGTTGATCTTCATGCCGAAGAACTTGGTCGTCACGTACTGCCCGTTCTCGCCATACCAAGCAGGCACGTTGGTCGTCGTCGGATCTCCCTTGAATGACCCCCGAGCGTGCTTGTCCGTTCCGACGGCCACGACGATGTCACCACTGCCGGCACGAATGGCGTTTGCGGCCTGCTGGATGGTGGCAGCGCCGGTTGCGCATGCGCTGAACACATGGATGAACGGAAGGCCGCTCAGGCCGACAAGACCAGTTACGGGGTCGGTCCAGACCCCCCAGCTCCCGCCGAAGGCGCACTGGACGTCGTTCCAGGTCACGCCTGCGTCGGTCAACGCCAGCTCGACGGCGTCGGCAGCCATCTCGTAGGCGGACTTGTCGCCGTGCCGGCCGAAGGGATGGAGACCGACACCAATGATCGCGACGTCTTCCATTCAGCGCTCCTCACTGTTCTGTGCGCCAACAGGCGCGAAGGCGAATGTGATGATCTCGTTGCCGTCGTTGTCGATATAGAACGGGACGATTCGGAGGACGACCTCCATTCCGAAGTCGAGCCTTTGGGGATCGCACTCGGTGAGCCGCGACTCGACCCGTACCAAGTCGTCAAGTTGAACCAGACCGACGCCAAAAGGCTTGAAAGACTTACCCGTAGGATCGCCCATGTAGTTGGCGCTGGGCGGGAACTCCTGGGTCGTCCAGGATACGAGCGTGCCGCGACGGGGTAATGGAAGTTCGGTCATGCTCTCGGTTCCACAGCGCGGGCACCGCGACTGCACCGGGAACGTGATCGCCCCGCAGTCTTTGCACTGACCACCGAGCAGCTGTGGATCATCGGCCGGCCACGTGAACACGTTCGCGATCGGTTTCTGCATCAATGCCCCTCCACCTTCGGACTTACCGCGGTCAGGCTAGCCAACGGTGCGACCACGCCGAGATTTGCGAGCGCGAGGGGTGCAATCAATCCGATCCGGGGATTGAATCCGTTGGATTTTCTGTGGGATTGCTCAGCGGTCTATTGCTTGCTCTGAAGTTGGAATCGGGTCGGGGCGGGGCGGGGCGCGGAACCTAGGCAGGCGTGCCCTGGTCAATCCAATGCTGGAGTTTGTCGATCTCGGAATCGGCCCAGGCGCCGTCGCAGGGCATCTGCCCGCTGCGTAGGGCGCCGACGATGGCGTCGGCGTGCTCGACGACGTCCTCGTAGTCGAACAGATCAAACGCCCGAAGCATCGAGTCGCGGTCCTTCGCCCGGAACAAGGGCTTGATGTCCCGCTCGAAGCTGAGCTCGTTGCCTTCGCTAGGTGATGCCATATCACGACCTCCCTGTCAGTGGGACCGCGGGCTGCTCATGGTCCACTACGAACTCGTCGATGGATAGAGTCACGCAACACCGCTGACGGCCGCCGGCACTGCAGCGCGAGCAGCGTAGAGTTGCGTGCGCAGATCGCGCGCGACCTTCTCTCCGATCGCCATGGTCGTCAGCGTCGTCGGGTTCGATGGTGGCGTCGGCATGATCGACGCGTCGGCCACACTGAGGCCGGCGACGCCTCGCACGGCACCTGTCGCGTCCACGACGGCGTGCGGATCGCTCCGCGGGCCCATGCGCACGGTGCCGTTGGCGTGGTTGTAGAAGGTCACGCCAGCCTTTAGCACCGCTGTGAGCGCGTCCGCGTCGTCGTCGACGGCGTCGCCGAGGGACACCTCGCCCCGCTGTAGCCAGGCGAGCGGCTCGGTGCTGGCCAGCCTGCGGGCCAATCGGATCCCTTCCACCATCGAAGCGACGTCCCAGGGGTCAGCGAGCAGGTTGACGTCGATCCGCGGCGGAACCTCGGGGTCCTGCGAGACGAGCGTCACTCGCCCCCGTGACCGCGGCTTGAGCAGCGCGACATTCATCTCGAACGCGACGCCGGTGGGGCTCATCTCGCCCGGGGCGAATGTGGTCGGGAATACGTGCAGCCACGGGCGACCCGCGCTGTCGGGTTCGGCGACGGTCATCATCGTCTGAACTGGCGGCGTCCGCTCCGTCAGCTTCGCGGGATCGCCCGCGAAGACCGCGGTAAAGATCGGCTGCTCGACGAGGTGGGCGCCGACGCCTGGGACGTCAGCGACCACGTCGATTCCGAGCGAGGTCAGTTCTTCCGCTGGTCCGATCCCCGAACGCATCAAGATCGCTGGGCTGCCGTACACCCCGGCGCTGAGGACAACGTGTCCAGCAAGCAGCAGCTCGCCGGACGTGAGCATCACGCCAACCGCCCGTCCTTCCTCGATCACCACGCGATCGACTTCCGCCCCGCCGCGTATCTCGAGGTTCGTGCGCTGACGAACACGCTCGAGATAGGTGATCGAGCCGTTCTGGCGCACCCCGTCGACGACGTTGCGCGCGAGGACGCCAACGCCGATTTGATCGGGACCGTTCATGTCGTCGATCCGCCGAAAGCCGCTTTTGGTAGCCGTCCGGATGAACGAGCGGTGCAGCAGGCTCAGACGATCCGTGTAGCGGCGGATGGGCACCGGACCTCCCCGACCGTGGTAGCGCGCGTCGCCCTCGGGGTCGTCCTCAAGGCGGCGGAAATCGTCGAGCAGCTGCTCGAAGGACCAGCCCGGATTGCCCAGCCGTGACCACTCGTCGTAGTCCTCAGGTGTACCGCGTGAGGCAACCGCGCCGTTGTGGGCCGTTGAGCCGCCGATCACCTTCGCGCGCGGCACCGGGATCGACCGCCCGAGGACTCCTGGTTCGCTCTGGTAGCCCCAGTCGTGCGAGCTCGGAAACTGGTTGGCGTCAAGCAGGTCCTCGGGCACGTCGCGCGTCGCCGCGTAATCCGGGCCCGCCTCGAGAAGCAGCACCCGCACAGACGAGTCCTCGGTCAGTCGCTCGCCGAGCACACTTCCCGCTGCACCGCCCCCGACGATCAGAAAATCTGCGCTGTCGCGAACGCCGTTATTTGAAGAATCGAACATCGCCTGCTCCCTTCCGGTCGGCGTGTGACTTCTGGACGCGGTCGCTGAAGCTCGCGTCTTCGACGTACGCCCGTTCTATTGCGGCCGTCCGACGCCCGCCGGCGTCAGACCCTTCCGCGCTCACTCGCCCCTCCCGCGGTTCTTGTGCTCCATGAGGTGCAGGGTCACCCCGAACGTCGTCTCCGGCGCCGTGAAGATGTAGTGGACGTCGTCGGTCTCGTATTCGCCCTGCAAGAGGACCCCTCGGCCTGCCAGTTCGGCTTTGGCGTCTTCGAGGTCGTCGACCTCGAGTCCGAGATGGCCGAAGGCCGCAGTCTCGCCATCCTTGAGCTTTGGCATGCCGAAACCGGCAGAGCGGACCTCAATCAACTCCAGCTGCGTTTCACCCGATAGCAAGACCTGAAGGTCAATACCGCCCGCGTGAATGCGCTCGCCAACGGCTCTGCCCTCAACGACGTCGCCCGCCCGAGCGATGGTTTCGTCGATGTCACGCACGACGAATGCGATGTGGTCCAACCCAAGTATCTTCATGGAACTGTCCTTTCTGTGTCGCTGTTTTTCTGTTGTTGACTGATACTGGCGATGCTCTCCGTGGACCCCTCGGTCAGGCGTGTAGAAGCGACCCTCCGTCCACGCCGAGGGTCTGGCCGGTGACGTAGCGGGCGTCGTCGGTCGCGAGGAACAGAACGGCCGGTGCGATGTCGAGGCGCGGGTCGCCGAGGCGTCCCATGGGTATGGCGGCGATAGCCGCCGCCATACCGTCGGGATTGGCGCGCTCGATTTCGTCCGCGGAGTCGGTCCTAGCCGTCGGGGCGACGACGTTCGCCGTGATCGCATAGCGAGCCCACTCCCGGGCGGCGGTGCGTGTCAGGGCGCGAACGGCTTCCTTAGTAATGTTGTAGCCGACAGTCCCGGCGTTCCCGATCACGCCGTAACCGGACGCGAAGTTGATGATCCGGCCGCCGCGCTCGCGCATGTGCGGGAACGCGGCCTGCATCGCCCAAAACGTTCCGCGGAACCCGGTGTCGAAGGTCCACTCGAGCTCCGCGTCGTCGAACGACTCGAGCGGCGTCGGCACGGGCAGGCCGGTCGGCTGCTCCCGGGTGCCCCAGGACTGGGCATTGTTAACCAGGACGTCGAGGCTCCCGTAGGTCTCAACGGCGAACCCGACCATGTCGACGACGTCGGACTTGACGCCGACGTTGGTGGGCTTCGCGATCGCAGTACCACCTGCCGCCTCGATCGATTTCACGGCGGCGGCGCATCCGAGCGCGGAGCGCGAGGCGACCACGACCCGGGCGCCTTCGCGCGCATAAAGCTCGGCGATTGCCCTGCCGAGGCCGCGACCGGCGCCGGTCACGATGGCCGTCTGGCCCGCCAAACGGCCTGGCCGGCCCATAGTGTCGCTCTCCCTGGTTGTGGTCATGGCATCCCCATTTCGGCGTAGAAGGGTCTGCCTCGAGCGTCTCTCCTCTCACAGACGGAGGGTCAAGAGCGGATTTCGCGGTTGACTCTCACACAGGGGGAGGGTGGAGGGTCACACAAGCAAACAGACGATTTTTGACTCGCCATCGGAGCAGCTTTGGGCATGCGCACTTCGGGCAGCGTGACCGGGCCCCGGCCGGCGCAGCAGCTCGGCCTCCCAAGTACTGGCTGACTGACGTTCCCCATCCCTGCGACGAGACGGCGCTGACCCGAGTCCGCCGGGCTAACTCAGCCAGTCCACAAATGAGCGCCACGCCATGCGGAACGGCGTTACCCAAAGACTCCATGGGCGAAGCGGAGGTTGCCCTCTGATCCCCGGCCGGAAGCTGTTTATGGTTATGGCCTCAGCCGGGTTTGGAAGATCGGCCATCCCACCTCGGTCTGCCACAACGACTCATCTGGAGTCTCGGAAGGGCCGACGAGGTAGTACTCGCGAATCGGCCCGTCTACCGCAAGCGCATGCTTCGTCACATAGGCGGCCAGGGCACCGTACGTCCGGTCCACCTCGGTAGTGGAGCCAAGGTGGACCGTCATTGCCAGCTCTGCCGCCGGGATAATGGCCGTGCTGACGCGTCCGACTGGCTGGGGCAACGGGTCGGACGGAAGGAAGATCGTGACCCGCCCCTCGCCATCGTTCAGTAGCTCTGCGTCGAAGATGCCCCCCACGGGCCCTGCCGGGGTGATGCCCTGGGCCGACAGGGTGGCGGCCACTTCACCCATGGCTCCTCGGAACCACGCCACAACGTGGGCCGTGTCAACAATGTCCGTGATGAGAGCTGCGGGCGTGGCGGCGACATGACGGTGTTCGATCGCAAGGCTGCTGTATTGGGGCCGCTCCAGTAGACCCCGCAGGGATGCGACTGTTTGCTGGGTCTCAGCAAGGTTGGACTCGAGACGCGCCACGTGGTTGGCGATCACCCGGTTGCGGGTCTCGACGTCGGGAGCGCTGAGCACAATCTGGATGTCCTCGAGCGGCATGTCCAGGTCGCGGAAACGGCGGATGACCTGCGCCGTGACGATCTGCTCTGGCGCATAGCGCCGGTATCCGTTGTCTGCATCGACGTCGACCGGCTCCAATAGGCCGAGCTCGTGGTAGTGGCGAAGCATCCTCACGCTCAGGAATGTGGCCCGAGAGAAGTCGCCAATGGCGAGAGTGGAGGTCACGCCCGAATTCTGGGTCTCCCCCTATGTGAGAGTCAAACGCCAATCCGCTCTTGACC
>Ga0070765_100000210_pt1 | contig 35657 bp, 31 predicted proteins | sample HubBroMetageWFT5_FD_71516 | JGI IMG/M metagenome (GOLD analysis project Ga0070765, IMG submission 71516) | Warmed and freeze-thawed soil microbial communities from the Hubbard Brook experimental Forest, New Hampshire - Hubbard Brook CCASE Soil... | ecosystem: Environmental > Terrestrial > Soil...
GGCAAGACGACCACGACTTCAATGGTCGCGGCGGTGCTGGCTGGGGGCGAGCTTGATCCTACTGTGGTTGTGGGCGGACGCGTGGATGCGATGGGGTCGAATGCGCGGCTGGGGAAGTCGCAATATCTGGTGGCGGAAGCGGATGAGAGTGACCGGTCTTTTCTGAAATTGTCCCCGATCCTATCGGTCGTGACCAACATCGACCGCGAGCACATGGATTGCTACCGCAACATGCGGGACGTCAAGAAAACATTTCTGGAGTTCATGGACCGGGTGCCGTTTTATGGGATGGTGGTGGCGTGCAATGACGATCCGCTGCTGCGGCGGTTGTTGCCGGAGGTGCAGCGGCGGACTGTGACCTATGGCACTAAGCGAGGATCTGATTTTTGGATCAAGCCGAGTGAAACGGGTGCGACCGCGCGCGATGGTGAGGGCGATTCGCGTCCTCTAAGCCGCTTTCGGGTGAGTTATCGCAAAAAGGATCTCGGGGAGTTCACGCTGCATGTGCCAGGCATGCACAACGTTCTCAATGCAACGGCGGCGATTGCGGTCGGGGTGGGGTTGGATGTCGAAGTGGATGCGATCCGTGCGGCGCTTGACCAGTTCCGCGGGGTTGACCGGCGATTTCAGCTGCGAGGGCGAGTGGCGGGCGTTAGCGTGATTGACGATTACGGACACCATCCTACTGAGATCAAGGCGACGCTGGCAGCGGCCCGGTCGTGTGGGTTCCGAAAAGTTCACGTCGTGTTCCAGCCCCATCGCTACACACGAACTCGCGATCTGCTTGAGGATTTCACTATGGCGTTTGGCGATGCGGACTCGCTGTTCGTGCTGGACATTTATGCGGCGAGCGAGAAGCCGATTGAAGGCATCAGCGGGGAAGAGTTGGCGCGAGCTATCCGCGAGAAGGGTGGACGCAGCGTCCAGTACGTGCGCTCGTTCGCGGATGCGGTGAGTTCGGCTGCTGCCGTCGCGGAGGATCGAGACATGATCCTAACCCTCGGTGCGGGCAGCGTTTCGCAGTTGGGGCCGATGATTCTGGAGAAGCTGAAAGAACGTGTCGAACCAGGGAACTAATTTCCACCCGGGTGCGTATCTTCCTTTGCTAACGGACTGGCGTGAGGTTCGTCCAATGTGGCAGATGGAGATAGAGCGATGAAAACCACACAAGCATGGGCATGGCTGGCGGCTGGGGTGCTGGCGCTGGGACTGAACGGGTTTTATCAGGATGGGGGCGCGGCTTGGGCCCACCGGATTGTCGATGGAGCTGTGGAACAGGTTGCCAGCCGTTCGTGGGCTTTAGCCGATTTGGCCTCGGCGGGGGCCGACCGAGTCGTGGAAAGGGCGAACCTTGTGGAGGCGCGGAACGAAACCGCGTCCTGCCGTTTGGCTGCCGCAGTAGCGCGGTTCCAGGGCAAGCTTTCCCGGACGCAGAGCGGGATGGCCCACATTGAGGTCATGTCAGCCCGGCAGGAAGCAGCACTGGCACGGGTGGAAGCGCAGCGGGCACGGATCGAGGAGCGAGTTGTCCGAGTGCGCATGACGCCGGTGGCGGTTAGCACTTTAGAGATTCCTTCGGTGGCTTGTCCGCGGGTTCGGGTGAGTGTTCCCCGCGTGAGGGTTCCGCGGGTGCCTGTGATTCCGGCTCCGGTGGTACGGGTCGAAACCGGCGGCGGGCCGATTTAGGGCTTCTGTTCTGACGAAAGGCGGGCGCGGTGAAACGGCCGCGCCCGCCTTTTTGTCTACGCTCTGCTTACTTACTGGCCCTTTTGAACACCAGCGGCAGAGAGCGGCCGCTCTGCTTCCATACACCCGTAATCTCCGAGTGGTCGAGGTTCATCTTGCCGTCAAAGATGCTCCCGAAGCGTTCGATCGCAAAGTGCAGGTCGGGCTCCTTGTAGTGACCAAGTCGATCGCCGTCCCCGTGGCACCCTGGTCCGGGCTGTCCAGGCTTCCGCTCAAATTGCCATCGGCCGCCTGTGAAATGTGAACGATCACTCGCAAACTGCCATCGCCAGTGTCAATCTTTCCTTCCCAATCGCCGATCGCCCCAGAGACTGAGGCTGTTGGGGTAGCGCCAAGGGCCAATGTGGACGCGATCATGGTCGCCAGCACCGCCAGGAATCCGAAGCGTAACGCTCTATGCATGTTCATTAGGTAATTCTCCTTTGGTTGGTTGTGAGTAATTTGGTCACCAGCGGGAACAGACTGGAACGGTCAGCCGACAGATTTGCCATCGCCGGGTTCGAAGATGGTCTCAATGGGTTGCTTGAAGAGCCGCGCGATGGCAAAGGCCAACGGCAGACTCGGGTCGTACTTCCCGGTTTCAATGGCATTCACGGTTTGCCGCGATACCTTGAGCCGGCCAGCCAGGTCTGCCTGGGACCACTCGCGTTCTGCGCGGAGAACTCGAAGACGGTTCTTCATCGCGCACCAACTCGCGGGCAATTAGTGACGCACTGCCCGATCATCGATATCTCCAGGCTGAAACCGCGTAGGCGCCTGCCCATAGCAGCATCATGAAACTTCCTACCTCCTCCCATGGGGGGTGGCCGATTCCGGCTTGCTCGATGCCGCTGAAAAAAGCGGTGATGATGAGAGTCAACAGGAACGCGATGGATGTCGACTCGAGGCAGATGCGCTTTTGCATCTCGTCCATCTTCAGGACACTGCGTACCATTGCCGCGAAAAAGATCATGTAGGGCAGAACCGGCAGCAGCCCCAGCAACCGTGGAACTTGCTTGTGAACGACAAGCCATGTCACCAGGAGTTCTGTTATGGCGGCGGCAACCGCCCAGAGAAAGACTGGACGGGTGAAGCGGGAAGAGAACGTTCGATTGGTGGTCATAAAGTCTGTGTGCCTCCTTGAGTAAAGTAAAGCACGCTTTACATATTGTCAAGCATTATTTACCTCTGCCGGGTGGCAGAGAAATGGTCGGGCGCACGACGCGTGCGCACCATCCGTCATTAAGTGTTGTTGCCCGCAAAGAACGCGAGAAACGAAAATCGGCGTTTCCTAGATAACGTCGAACTGGAGCGGCTGGCTTCGCTCTCCGACTTCTCTCGCGTGGGCTCTCGCCGGACAGCGGAGGCGGTTGTTCCGCGTGGTCGCTTCTTAGTCCTCATTCTTTCATTCTGCTCGATGATGTTCACTGCGATTCCTGGCTGTGAAAAAGAACCAACATTTTGTCTATCTCAAATCGCGAAATGAAGTTATAGTTTGAAGGCTCAGCGATTCACTTGCGACAACTGACCTGAACTGATGGCGCGGAAATCGGGCGGCACCATCTTGCAGGAAGAGTTGTACCCACCCAGCGCTGAAAGTTCGCGCGCGGGTCTCCATGGTCTGAACGGGCATGATCTGGAGATAGACGATGCGCGTCTGATCGATCTGGATGCAGACGAGGAATCTCCGTTCCTGCGCGGGCAAAAGCGGGTCTCCGCCCGGCGAAGCTCTCTTCCCAGAAAAACTGCGAACCGTTTGTTGTGGGCAGCCGTGGCGGCTGCAGTGTGTTGTGTGGCGGCGCTGGCTGCGGCGTGGCTGTATCACTACGGCGAGCGCTCGTGGCGGTTCCGCGTAGACTCGAGCGACAACATTGAGGTCACGGGTATGGAGAACGTGACCAAAGCGCAGATCATGGAAGTGATGGGCGCCGATATTGGGCGCAACATTTTTTTTATCCCCTTGCCCGTGCAGAAGGCGCAACTGGAGCAGATTCCGTGGGTGGAATCGGCGAGCGTGATGCGGTTCGTTCCCAACCGGCTGATGGTGGAGATTCACGAGCGCACACCGATCGCGTTTGCAAGGGTAGGGCCGCGGATGTCGCTGATTGACGCGGGCGGGACGCTGATGGAATTGACTCCGAAGCACAAGTATTCCTTCCCCGTGATTCTGGGGATGAATCCGGGCGAGCCGCTTTCGACGCGGGCTCCGCGCATGAAGACTTATGAGGAGATGGTGCGGGACCTGGATTCGGGCGGGGCGCGCTATTCGCAGGATCTGAGTGAAGTGGATCTTACTGACCTGGAAGATGTGAAGGTGCGGGTGAATGATCCGGCAGGCGATGTGCTGGTTCATCTTGGATCGTCGGACTATCTGCGGCGCTACAAGATTTATGTAACTCATGCGCGGGGCTGGCGGCAGCAGTTTCAGAAGCTGGAGTCGGTGGATCTGCGCTACGACAACCAGATCATTGTGAATCCTGAAACGCAGCGAACCGCGAAGCCTGCTCCGGCGTTGAGCCCGGCGGTCGCGAAAGTGGCCGCAGCGGCGGGAGTGAAGCCGGCGGCACTGGTGACTCGCTTGTCGCCACATGATCGCGTGGTGCCCAAACCGGCCTTTGAATTGACGGAGAAGAAACTTGATCCGAAGGCTGGGGCCGGAGGAACCAAGAAGACGGTCAAGACCAGGTTCAAGACGACTGCTGTGAAGACGGGGAAAACTGCAAGCGCGAAGCGGATAACGCCGGCAGGGAAGACGGGGACCTCGGCACCGACGAAAAATACTGCGGGGAACAAAGCGAGCGCACAGACTGGCCCTGACAATGCGGCACGGCATGCGGTGGCTGCGAAACATCCACCGTCATCTTCCTCGAAGCCGTTGACCAAATCTTCGGGTGGTCAGAAGCCGAGTCCGGCGATCGCTAAGAGTCAGACGAGTCAGGGGCCGGGGGAGTGAAGATTCGAGGGGATGGCAGCCTTCAGAGATTCAGTTGGAAGAATTTACTTAGGGACTAATTAGAGAATGGCGAATCAGCAAGGAAGTTTTCTGACGGCAATCGATGTGGGCAGCTCGAAGACGTGCGCGCTCATGGTGGAGGTCGCCGACAACGGCCTGCGCTACCGGGGGCACGGCTTGGCCGAGTCGCGGGGGTCGCGCAAAGGCGTAATCGTGGAACTGGACAAAGCGGTCGCCGCGATTCAGAAGGCGGTGGAGGCTGCGGAGGACGTGGCAGGAGCGGCGGTCGAACACGCCATCGTGGGCATCGGCGGAGCGCATGTGCGCGGGGTGAACAGCCATGGCGGCATCAGCCTGGGGACGCGTCCGCGGGAGATTGGGCGTGACGAGATCAAGCAGGCGGTGGAGCGGGCACGGGCGATTCCGCTGCCGGCGGATCGTGAAGTGCTGCACCTGCTGCCGCAGGAGTTCATCCTCGACGATCAGGCGGGGGTGCATGATCCGCTGGGGATGATGGCGGCGCGGCTGGAGGTGCGAGTGCATCTGGTAACGGCGGCCACGAGCGCGGCGCAGAACGTGATTACGGCGGTGAATCGCGCCGGCGTCCACGTGGATGACACCGTGTTTGAGCCGCTGGCTGGGGCCGATTCCGTGCTGCGGGCCGATGAACGAGAGCTTGGAGTCTGTCTAGCAGATATCGGTGCGGGATCGACGGAGTTGATTGTATTCCTGCAGGGCGCGGTGGCTTTTACAGGCGTGATTCCGGTCGGCGGTGACCACTTCACCAGCGACTTGTCGGTGGGCATGTGCACGCCGCTGGCCGAGGCGGAAAAGATCAAGAAGCTGTACGGCAATGCCATTGTTACTTTGATTCCCGAGGGGAATGAAGTGGAAGTGCCGTCGGTAGGCGACCGGCCTTCGCGCCTGCTGCCGCAGCGGCTGGTGGCGGAGATCCTCGAGCCGCGAGCGCGCGAACTGTTTGAGATGATGCGCGAAACTCTGCGGCAGAGCGGCATGTTTGAAGCGTGTCTGGCGGGCATCGTACTCAGCGGTGGAGGATCGCGGCTGCCGGGAATTTTCGATGTAGCGGAGTCGGTATTGCGGCGGGCGGTGCGGTTGTCGTGGCCTACTCCTCTGGCGAAGATGCCAGCGACCTTGGCCGAACCGGAATACGCCACGGTGCTGGGCATGGTGAATTACGGACAGCGGGCGCGGGTGGCGCGCGGGTTTCAGGGGGATCGGTGGGGATCGAGATTGAAGGCGATGTTAGTGGGGTAAAAACAGTGGTAAGTGATCAGTGGCCAGTGATCAGTAAAACCGATGACGGTGCGACGCACCGTTACTGCTCACTGACCAGTGGACACTGACCACTTCTATACAGTCGGTACACAGATGGAGACGAAATTTACACCATGGTGGACAAAATGAAAAAAGATTCGAGCATTCGCATCAGCTTTAATGAAGAGCCTCTCAACGATGCCAAGATCAAGGTGATCGGCGTGGGCGGCGGCGGTGGCAACGCGGTGAACCGCATGATCGATGCAGGAGTCGAAGGCATTGAGTTCATCGTCGCCAACACGGACTTGCAGGCGTTGCGCATGTCGCGGGCGCCGGTGAAGCTTCAGCTCGGCGTGAAGCTGACCAATGGGCTGGGTGCAGGCGCGAATCCGGAAGTGGGACGCAAGGCCGCGCTCGAAGACTCGGACAAAATCATTGAAGCGCTCGAGGGCGCCGACATGGTGTTCGTGACCACCGGCCTCGGCGGAGGCACGGGCACGGGCGCGGCTCCGATCATTGCATCGCTCGCGAGCGAAATGGGAGCACTCACCGTCGCCGTGGTCACCAAGCCGTTTTCCTTCGAGGGCAAGCGGCGCATGACGCAGGCGGAAAAGGGCATTGCTGAGCTGATGGAGTCGGTGGATACGACGATCGTCATCCCCAACGAAAAGCTGTTGGCGGTGGCGGAGAACGCCGGATTCTTCGAATCGTTCCGCATTGCGGACGACATTCTGCGGCAAGGAGTGCAGGGAATTTCCGACATCATTACGATTCCCGGCATCATCAACCGCGACTTCGCCGACGTGAAGACGATCATGGCCAGAATGGGATATGCGGTGATGGGCACGGCCACGGCGAGCGGCCAGAATCGCACGACGGAAGCAGCGCGGCGGGCCATTGCGTCTCCGCTGCTGGAGGCCGGAGCGATCGACGGAGCGCGCGGCATTTTGATCAACATCACGGGATCGGCTTCGCTCAAGCTGGCCGAGGTGCAGCAGGCTTGCACCATTATTCAAAGCGCAGCGCATGAAGATGCCAATATCATTTTCGGCGCAGTGATGGACGAGAAGATGAAAGACGCGGTGAAGATCACAGTGATTGCCACCGGCTTCCGCGAAGCGAGCAGAACGCAACGGCGCCAGACCGAAGCACACCACTCGTTCGCGGCGACGCACGACGACGCTATGGATTTCCCTAATGCGGATTTTCCTGACCCAGCAGGTCCGCCGCCCGTGCCGGCGTTTCCCGAGGCCTATCATGAATCGACGTCGGATCGGATGATGGGAGAAGCAAGGATGGTCGAACCGTCTCCCGTGGCGATGACGCATGCGGGCGCGGAAGTGATTTCTCTCGACGGCATGCGGAGCGCGATGGTGGCAAACTTCGAGCAGGACGATCTGGATGTACCGGCATTTCTGCGCAAGCGCGGCGAAGTGATGTGAAGGCAGTGGCCAGTGATCGGTGATCAGTGGCCAGTAGAAACTTCTCCGCATGATGTTGTTTGCTGACCACTGACCACCGCTGGAGAAAAACTTTGCGCAGCGGGCAGAATCTTTTCAGTAACGAGGTAACCCGTTACTGTGGGCTGTGGAACTCAGGTAATACGCGCTTAAACACTTGTTCCATAATGGGTTAGATTGAAATTAATGTTTCTTGCGATAGAAAGTTTGTTATTGCCTGAATCTCTCTAACTCCAGTATTATCGCGAAGTTGGGTGAAGTTACCGACCGGGGCTGGTAACTGGCAGGCTTCGTGCATCGAATAGATATAACAAATTCAGCAAGATCGTATTTCTGAAGTTCGGGGGAACGAACCGGGGATGTTTAAGTCGGGAACGCGCTGTCTTCGTCTAGTGGTGATGGTAGGTGGCCTCTTGATCGCGCCCGCAATGTGGGCGGCGCACGTTAACCCGCACCCGCTGAATCCGAACAAACCGAAGTCCAGAAAAGTGAGTGAGAGCCAGCGCACGAGGCGACGCATGCGGCATCTGGCGAGCGGCCGCAGCACGGCGGTTCGCAGGCCGACGAGCCTTAGCAGTGCCAGCCTGGGTACGACGAGCCACAGCGCCGGTACTACCAGCCACAGCGCCGGCACGAGCACCCAGACAGCAAGCTTGATGCGGGCTTCCGTCGGCGCTTCCCGGCGCAGATATCACGAGCGCTTTTTTGTGAGTTCGTTTGCCGACAGCATCGCCGCCGGCGATGTCACCGAAGGGGAAGATCCGGTTGTTCGCGAGGCTGCACTTGATGCTCTGGGCAACATGAATGGCACGGTGGTGGCGATTGAGCCGACCAGCGGCCGCGTGCTGGCCATGGTGAATCAGAAGCTGGCTTTGTCGAGCGGTGCGCAACCGTGTTCGACCATCAAACTTTCCGTGGCGCTGGCGGCGCTGAACGAAGGCGTGGTCTCGAAGGAAACTGAAGTCTCGCTCGGAGCCCGCAGCCGGATGAACCTCACGGAGGCCCTGGCGCACTCCAACAACGCATATTTCGAGGCATTAGGACGGAAGCTGGGATTCGAAAAAGTTGCCTATTATGCCCATCAGTATGGCTTAGGCGAGCTGGCGGGCTATGACATACCGGGCGAGCAGCTGGGGTCATATCCTGACGAGGTGATTCCGCAGAAGCTCGGGGGCGTCGGCAAGATGTGTTCGTTCGGCGAGGGCATTTCGATGACGCCGCTGCAGTTGGGCGCGATGGTTTCTGCGATCGCCAACGGAGGCACACTCTATTATCTGCAGCATCCCGCAACGCCGGACGAGGTTGCGAATTTCCAGCCGCGCATCAAGCGACAACTTGATATCGCTCCGCTGATTCCGGAAATCTCAGATGGCATGGCGGGAGCTGTGCAGTACGGCACGGCGCGCCGGCTTGGGCTCAACTTTAACGAGGAAGAGATTCTGGGTAAAACCGGGACCTGCTCTCACGCCGGCACACGCTTTGGCTGGTTTGCTTCCTACGCGAATACAAGCAGGGGCCGCATCGTAGTAGTAGTCTTCCTGCAAGGCGGGCGGCCGACGTTTGGTCCGAAGGCGGCGGAGATTGCCGGGCTGATGTACCGGAATCTTTACGATCACAATTTCTTCCTTGCCACCACTCCCGTGCCAGCGGATGCTACCGCGGCGAAGCCTGCAAGCACGATGCAGTAGTTTTGAAAGACATTTCCAAACGATTTCGAACCGACCTCATGAAGGCCTCTCGGTAGAGAGGCCTTTTGCTTGCGCCTCATTGACTGTTATTCCGAGCCTTGTCAGCGGTCGAGAACCTGCTGTGCTCTCACCACGACGAGAAAAGCAGATTCCTCACTCGCGCTCTCTCTCTCCGGGCGCTGCGCGGCTGCGAGCGGCTCGGAATGACAACGTTTTGGATCTGCCCGTCACGCAAATCGCGAGTCTTGCCGATAGGTAGCGTAGAGAGCCAGCAGGAGTGTGCCGGCAGAATCAGAGCCGTGGCGTGGTCGCTGGCGTTGGAAAGAAGTTGAGAGGGGACGTTCGCGGGCAAGGGATGGAGCGATGACTGTACCCAGCGGCAGCTACGACTTCGGGCTGGCGGTTTCCGTCGCATTGGCAATGCTTGTCTTGATTGCCCCGCTGGGGTTCGCGGGCCGTGCAAAGGGAGTGCGCGGCTGGGTGCGAACCGCTGCTTCATCGCTGATTGACAGGGTCAGGGCATTGCGGAAAACCGATCGTGCCACAGCTCGGGAACGTGAGTTGTATTTCCAAACCATGGCGGACGCAATACCTGAGATTATCTGGACTGCCGATCCGAATGGCATGGACGATTTCTTCAACCAGCGGTGCTTTGATTACACGGGACTGACGCTCAAGCAATTGCGAGGGGTAAGCTGGCACGAGATCATCCATCCCGATGACTTGGAGGGCTGCCTCGCCAAATGGACAAGTGCGTTACAAACCGGTGATCCCTACGACGTAGAGTACCGCCTGCGCGGGAAGGATGGAGGGTTCCGATGGTTCCTGGGACGAGCCAATCCTGTTCGGGACGCGGAAGGAGAGGTTGTGAAATGGTTTGGCACATGTACCGACATCGAGAGTCAGAAGCAAAACCAGCAGGTTCTGGAACAGCAGATTCTGGAGCGGACCACGCAGTTAGCCGACACCAACGCCCTGTTGCAGGAAGAAATGCTGGAGAAGGACTTTGCCCGCAGAGAACTCGATCAGCAAAACGAACGGATGATGGAGGACCTGACTAAGCGCTCGGAACGGGCAACCATGCTGGCCAAGATGGGCGAACTGCTGCAGAGTTGCGCCAGTCTGGATGAAGTGTTCGCGGCCGCGCTGGGCTTTGCACCCAGGATCTTTCCTGTCGCCCGGGGAGCGATGGCGCTGCTGAATGCTTCGCGGAACCTGGCTGAAGTGATTGGTTCATGGGCCAACTGCCAGCTGCCGGTGATGGAGTTTGAGCCCACTGAGTGCTGGGCTCTACGCACCGGGCATCCGCATCTGGTGGCGGCGGGCGATTTGACTGCGCCGTGCGCCCACGCAGCGGGTGTGAAGCATATGTACTTGTGCATCCCGATCCTGGCGCAGGGCGAAACTCTTGGCATCCTGCACCTTCAGGCTACGGATGACGTTCCGCAACTGAACGCATCGGAGCTTTCGTTCAAGACGACTTTTGCAGCACAAGTTGGACTGTCGGTTGCAAACATACGCCTGCGGGAGGCGCTGCGAATCCAGTCCGTGCGGGATGCTTTGACCGGTCTCTATAACCGGCGGTACCTGGAGGAAACGTTGGAGCGCGAAATGCGGCGCGCCGCCCGGGCGGTGCAGTCTCTTGGCATCCTCATGATCGACCTGGATCATTTCAAGAAGTTCAATGACACCTACGGCCACGATGCCGGAGACGCTGTATTGCGCGAGACCGGAGCGTCGCTCAGCAAGGGCATCCGGGCAGAAGACTTCGTATGCCGCTTCGGAGGGGAGGAATTTGTAGTGATCCTGCCCACGGCGGATCCGGAAACGTCACGGGCGCGAGCCGAGCGGTTGCGAACGAAAATGAGGGAGCTGACCATCATGTATCAAGGCAAGTCGCTCGGGATGGTCACGATTTCGGTGGGCGTGGCGGCGTTTCCTGCACACGGTACCTCGCCGAAGGAATTGATGGCGGCCGCCGACGCTGCTCTGTACGAGGCAAAACGCGGCGGACGCGATCAGGTGGTGGTGGCCTCGGCGCCAGTGATCGACCCGGCAGCGATACCGGGCGCAAGCAAACCCGTTGTCAGTTGGAGTTAGTCCCTCAAAGAGGCACGAGCGGGCAACCGGCTTCAGTCCCAAACTTTGAAATGCGGCCAGGCTTCCGCCAGCGGTTTCTTCAGTCCATGACAGATCAGGATGGTGTAGTGTTCCAAGCTCATGGAGTAGGGATCCGCTACCTGCGGGCCTTCTTCGACGCTGTTGCACCAGTATTGAGCGTCAGCGAGCTGCCAATTGAGCAGGATCAGACTCTCACCGGTGTATTGCCGGAATCCCCAATAGTAATAATTCTGATGAGCGCTAATGGATGGAGGCAGTCCGTAGCGCGGGCCGAAAAGATCAATCGCCCCGGCAGAGCCATAATTTCCAGCCAGAATGGCAGTCTTAGCCCGTTCGTCGACGGGGATCGCGTTGTAGACCTGGGCGACTTGTGCGACCATCTCCGGCCAGCCGAATTCGTCCGCGAAATGCTGCGGCAGAGTGCTGCTCATGTGCGTCTCGGTACGGGAGACGCCAACGCCCAACGCATGCATATAAGGGCCGATTTTATCGGGAGGGAGAATGGGAAGAACGAGTGGAAGCGCGATTACACCCGCTACCACCAGCACCCGCGGCAGCACTACTTTCACCCAGCGCAGACGGGAATGTGCTGCGATTAATTTCTGCCAGAACACTCCCCCGGCGGCAAAGAGCATGGGATAAATCGGAGCGAGGTAGTAATTCTTGCCGTGGAGAGCCATCATGATCGCCAGGAATGCCAGGTAGGTTACGCCCAGAACGCGGTAGCGCTTGCCTTCGCCGTGAAACAGCAGGAAGCCGAGACCTGCGATCCAGATCAGGGCGTTGAGCGGCTGCAGCATCATAATCTGCTCTTTCAGGAATGGCAGCGGCGGCAGTTCGACGTTCTTGTGAATCTTTTTTACATTGCTCAGATCGACCCAGGTGGGGAATCCATGCTGGTATTGCCAGATAAGGTTAGGCAGGGCGAGCAATACGATGATGCCGGCAGCAATCCAAAGCCACTTACTGCGGAACAGACGCCGTTGAGAAGTTGCCAGCAAGCCCGCCAGCAACGCGATCAGGAAAAAAGCAGTGGAATGCTTGTTCTCCAGCCCTAGCCCCACCAGCACTCCGACCCACACAAGAGATTGCGGACGATTATGGTTGATTGCGAGGAGTAAGAAATAAATCGCGCCCATCCAGAACAGCGGCTCGAACGGATTCATGGAGAAGCGCCCGCCGTTGGCGAGGATTGCTGGAGCTACAAGCACTCCCAGGCAGGCCAGCAGCACCGCGAAGCGCCTGCCGCCGAGTTGCCGCGTGATCAAGCCGGTGATAAGAATTTCCGCGCCTAGAGCAAGCGCCGGCAACAGTCGAAGCGCATGCAAGGAATCACCAAACAGGATGCGTTCGAGGTACACCATCAGCGGCGCCATGGGAGCAAGGTCTACATATCCCAAGTCCAGGTGGTGCGAGAGAGCCAGATAGTAGAGTTCGTCGCGGAAATATCCGTAGCGGCCGTTGGTCGCCATCTGCAGCGCAACCGCGACGGCTGCCAACAAATAGGCGACTGCGATGTCAGTGGAAAACCAGGACTCAGATGACCCAGAGGCGAGGCTCGAGGCGGCATTTGGCAGACCTACGAGATCCGTCTGTCGCGGACTTTCCATATTTGCGAGGAGATTATTTCTTGCGCTCGTCGCGCTCGACAACTCCGTCTTTAATGTTGACCACGCGGTGAGCGTACTCGGCGATGTCGTGCTCGTGGGTGACCAGCACGATGGTGTTTCCTTCGCCGTGCAGGCGGTCGAACAACGCCATGATTTCGTTTCCGGTCGCGGAATCGAGGTTGCCGGTGGGTTCGTCCGCCAGGATGATCGAAGGCCGATTCACCAGAGCGCGGGCCACTGCTACGCGCTGACGCTGACCGCCGGAAAGTTCATTGGGCTTGTGCGTCATGCGAGATTCCATGCCCACAGCCGTCAATGAAGCTTTGGCGCGTTCGATGCGCTCCGCAGTCGGAATGCCGGCGTAGATCAGCGGCAGTTCGACATTGTGCAGAGCCGTGGCGCGGGCCAGCAGGTTGAAGGTCTGGAACACGAAGCCGATTTCCTTGTTGCGGATGCGCGCCAGTTCGTCGTCATCGAGTTCGCTGACCAGCTGGCTATTGAGCCAGTACTCACCTTTGGTGGGAGTGTCGAGACAGCCGATAAGATTCATCAGCGTGGACTTGCCCGAACCCGAGGGTCCCATGATGGCAACATATTCTCCACGCTCAATGCGGAGGTTGACCCCGCGCAGGGCGTGCACTTGCTGCTCTGAGCCCATGTCATAGGTTTTCCAAAGATCCTCAGCCGCGATCATGCAGGACTGCGGCGGCGGCACTGAAACGGCGTTGGTCGGCATGCCAACGACTTCTGCGGTTGCCATGTTTTTCTCCTGCTCCGGTGCCACTGGGTTCTCCGAGATTAGATTCGACTCCGAGAGCTCCGTTTTGTTCGAGACCCGTACAGGCTTCTCCATTGGACGGATGAAGCTGGTGAAGGTTATGTTTCATCTTCCTTCTTGGGGACAGAGTTATCGATTTTGACGCTGCTCCCGGAACGGAGCGTACGCAAGACCTTGTAACTTCCGGTGATGACCTCGTCCCCTTCGTTCAAGCCACTGAGCACTTCGATGTCGCTGGTCCCGGCGATGCCGGTGGTAACGGGCACGAACTCCGCCTTCTTGTTGCGAATGACGAAGATGCCCTGAATGTCCTGTTTCTGGTCTTTGTTACTATTACTCTTGTCCTTGGATGCAACTTCCTTAGGTGCCGGTGCCGCGGCATGAACTGATCCTGGGGTGGATTTCTCCTGCTCCAACTGGGTCTTGCTGCGGACGGAGAGCGCCTGGATCGGAACCGTCAGTGCGTTGCTGCGGTCAGCCGTCGTGATCTTGGCCGTGGTGGAGAGACCCGGGCGCAGAGTTGGCGGAGGATCGCTAACCGTAACCACCACTTTGAAGTCTTTGGCTTCTTCGCTGGCAGTGGCCTGCTGAGAAGTGGCCACGCCGGTGGATCGCACAATGGCGTTGTCCCCGATTTCCGAAACGGTACCGTGGAAAATCTTATTGGGAATCGCGTCGATGGTCACTTCCGCGGACTGGCCGAGGCGCACGTTCACGATGTCCGTTTCATCGACCTTTACTTCGGCGGTGATTACTGACATGTCGGCCAGCGTAAGCAAGGTGCTGCCCAGAGCATTCTGAATGCCGATAACGACGGACTCGCCTTCCCGCACCGGCAAGTTCGTGACCACTCCGTCGTAGGGAGCTGCGTAGGTAGTTTTCTGCAGGACGTCGGCGACCCGGGTGAGATTGGCCCGCGCCTGGGTGACATGCCGGTCTGCGGAGTCTTTCTGCGCCTTTGCCTGCGCCACTCGGGCCTTGGCCTGTACCAACCCGGAGTCTGCCGTGGCCCACGCATTCTGGCGGCTGTCGAAATCCGATTTTGCGATCAGACCATCTTTAAAGAGATTTTGCGCGCGCTCCCAATCCAGCTTGTTACGCTCGTAGTCAGCCTGGGCGCGCAGCAGGTCGGCGTCGGATGTCCTGAGGGCCGCGTCGGCTGCGATGGCGTCCGTTTCTGCAGCCTCGACCGAGGCCTGATTCGCGTTCACGTCCGCCGAGGATTGCACGTTTTCCAGTTGTGCCAGCAATTGGCCCTTCTTTACGTGATCCCCTTCCTTAACGTACAGGTGGGTGATCTTGCCATACGCATTTGCGCCGATGTTGACGTATGTCTTCGGCTTGATTTCGCCTGAGGCGCTCACTACCGAGGATAGGTCCTCCCGCTGGACTTTCCCGGTCTGCACCGTGACCACGTTCTTGCCGCTTTGATGGACCGTGAAACCGACGATGGCAGCCAAAATGACCACTGCGCCAACGCCAATCGCAATTTTCTTCCAGGTTTTCATAGCTTCCGTCACGTTTCGGGGTCCCCGTTGGATCAAGTCGCAAACGGCTCAGGACGCAGGCGGTGACCACCAAGATTCCCTCGCAGTAATCCACCGACCGGTTCGCAGGGATGACGGGCACACATCCTGGGATACGATCCTGCTGGCAGGAAAGTTCCAATCTGGAATAGAGTACCTAGCCCTGGGGAATCCGGAGAACAGGGACTGCCGGAATGTTGAGATTATAGCAACCTCAAAAATTATAGCTTGGTCCGGGCCCAGTCCAAGAAATATTAGCGTCCTCGGAGGGCAACTCGGCAGGAGGTCGGCCGCGTCCAACAAAAGGGTTGGCTCGGGCTGTCAATCCATTCTTTTGACGTGACTTAGCCTTGCTTTCGCTTAACTGAGGGCCTAAAATAGGCGGACGAAGTTTGTCGTGGCAGGAGTCCCTCTCATGTTCCGGGTTGGTTCGCGTCACCTTTTGTCTCTCGTTTTCTTGGCTGCCGCCTTGGTTCTTGGCGGTCGGGCCAGCGCTCAGGCTGACAAGCCGAGCGCCGTCAGCGCTCCCGCAGGCGATCAGAACTCCGCCGCAACCGGCGCCCAGACGCAACCCACGGATGAGGTCGATCCTCTCAAGCGCGCACCTAACGAAAAACAGAAGAAGCAGCAGAAGAGAAACCTGAACATCGAACTCAGCAAAACCTATAAGAAGTGGCTGAACGAGGACGTGGTCTGGATTATCACCGACCAGGAAAGAGCTGCCTTTAAGCAGCTCTCGAACGACGAAGAGCGAGACAACTTTATCGAAGCCTTCTGGCAGCGCCGCGACCCCACGCCTGATACCGAAGAGAACGAATACAAAGAGGAACACTATCGGCGCATCGCGTATGCCAACGAGCATTTTGCCGCAGGAATCCCTGGCTGGAAAAGTGACCGGGGACGGATCTACATCATGTACGGTCCTGCCGACGAAGTCGACTCGCATCCTTCCGGCGGTAGCTATGAGAGGCCGATGGAAGAGGGCGGCGGCGAGACTTCCACCTTTCCCTTTGAAGACTGGCGCTATCGCTATCTGGAAGGCATTGGGCAGGAAATCATCATCGAATTCGTCGACACCTGCATGTGCGGCGACTATCACATGACGATTGACCGTTCGGAGAAGGACGCGCTGAAATACACGCCCAACGCCGGCCTCACACTATACGAACAGATGGGCATGGCCAGCAAGACCGCCCGCTTCCAGGGCACTGGTCTGGAGCAACTGGGAACCGGTCCGATGAGTTCGGATCTGCAAACCAAGGAATTCGACCGTTTGGAGACGTATGCCAAGCTGCAGGCGCCGCCGCCGGTCAAGTACAAAGATTTGGAAGAAATCGTCAACACCAAGCTCATCACCAACCTGATGCCCTTCGATGTTCGCACTGATTTTGTAAAGGTCACCGGGGATACGGTGTTGGTTCCGATCACGGTCCAGCTAAAGTATCGTGACATCACGTTTGCCAACAAAGATGGCGTAGAGCGCGGCACCGTCAACATCTTTATGCGCGTGAGCACGCTGACCGGACGCATCGTGCAGACCCAGGAAGACCCGGTCCAGGTGGACGTCCCGGCAGAATTGCTGCCTCGTACGGCGGAGAATTCGGCGGTTTACTGGAAGGCTCTGCCGCTGCGTCCCGGACGCTACAAGGTCGAGATTGCGGTGAAGGACGTGAACGGCGACCGCAAAGGCCTATGGAGCCGCGGAATTGTCGTGCCCGAGTATTCCGACGACAAGCTGTCGACCTCGTCGCTCATCGTGGCTGATGTGATGGAGCCGGTGCCTACCAAAGATGTGAGCACTGGTCAATTCGTCATCGGCTTGAATAAAGTTCGCCCGCGCGTAGCTCCGGCGAACGGCCAGCCTGCGCTCTTTAAACGGAGCCGCGACCAGAAAGTAAACTTTTGGATGCAGGTGTATAACTTGGGCGTGGACGAGAAGACGCACAAGCCGTCGGCTACGTTTGAGTATGATGTCGTCAACTTGGCCACCAACAAAGCGGTGATCCAGAAACTGGAGTCCACCGAAACAATGGGCAACGTAGGCGAACAAATTACGCTGCAGAAATCAATCGCATCGGCCAATCTGCAGCCGGGCGTGTACCGAATCGAAATCAAAGTGAACGACAACGTCTCCAAGCAGACTATTGATCCTTCAGCGACGTTTGCTGTAGAGTAACTGCTTGATTTCCCGGGGGTTGGAGTGAATCTTCGCCAGCTCGGATCTTGGGTGGTGATGGTCGTGCTGTCGCTTCCCGCGTGGGCCGGACAACGGCCCGGCGCCATCTCCGGCTACGTGCGCGATGTCTCTGGCACTCCGCAGATGGGCGCGGTGGTGGAAATCGCCAGCTCCGCCTTGGCGCACACCCTGACGGTTTTTACTGATGGCGCGGGGTTCTACTCCACGAAGGATCTGCTCCCAGGGTTATATTCCATCAAAGTTTGGGCTCCCTCGTTCCTTCCAGCCCTGCAAGAAAAAATTGGCTTGCAGTCTGGCACGAGCGTTCATGTCGACATCACCCTGAACACGTTGCTGAGTGCGATAAAGGTCGGCCCTCTGCGAGGGACCGCCGATGACGATGGTTGGAAGTGGACGCTGCGTTCGGTGGCGAATCGCCCCGTTCTGCGCATATTCGATCCCGCCATGGGTGCCGAACAGCAGGATCACGACCTGAAGGCGAGCCTTTCGTTTCTGGCTGGCTCGGCGGCAGCAGGTTACGGCAGTGGGTCCGACATCAGCACTGGCTTTTCGGTAGAACGCTCGATTTTTTCCGCGTCCCGCGTCGGGCTGAGCGGGAATATAGGCTATGGGGACGGCCTTCCCACAGCCGTTCTCCGCGCCACGTATGCGCACCTTCTGCCCGATGGTTCCGGACCTTCCATGGCGGTTACCGTACGCCGTTTCGCGCCTTCCGATCCCAACCTGCACTATGCCGCGCTGCAGGCGCTGGCGGTGAATGCAGGCGATGATGTCGCGATTGGCGACGTTCTTGAATTAAAGTTTGGCAGCGAGCTGCAAACCATTCAATTCCTCGGGCACGTGACCGCCTTCCGGCCTTACGGTTCCCTTGACGCGCACGTCTCTCCTAACACGGTTTTGGAGTACGACTACGCGACTTCCCTGCCCAACCTGCGGGACGAAAAGGGTTTCGATTCTGCACCGGCGGATTTGAGCGAAGCTGATCCTCACGTCACCATGACGAACTACGCCACCCGGCTGGAGCGCGCCTACCACCAGGAATTGAGCGTATCCAGGCGCATCGGCAACAACCGTATGCAAGTTGCCGGGTTCAGCGATCACGTGGACAACACGGCTTTGACGGGTACCGGCGAAGTGACCTCCGCCGGCGGGTTCCTGTTGCCTGATGTCTACTCCGGCACGTTCAGCTATTCCGGCGGCACTTTGGATACACCCGGAGTGCGAGTCGTACTCGATCGCAGGTTCTGTTCCGATCTCACGGCCACGCTGGATTATGCCTATGGCGGCGTTCTCGACCTGGCCAAACCAGATGTTGAACTTCAGGATGCGCAGCAGTGGATCACCACCGAGCGGCGTCAAGCTCTGGCTGCGAAGCTCTCCGGCACCATTGATCGCACGCACACCCATTGGATCGCGTCCTATCGCTGGATCAACGGCCCGGCGTTAACTCCGGTGGATATGTTCAACGCCTCGCCGGGACAGAGCGATGCGTTCCTCAATCTTTTCATCCGCCAACGGATTCCCACATTGGGGTTCCTACCCGCCCACATGGAAGCGCTCGTCGACCTGCGCAATCTGCTGGCGCAAGGTTATGTCCCGGTCGTTGGCCAGGACGGCCAGACCGTTTATCTTGTTCAGGCCGCCCGCTCCATTCGTGGCGGCGTAAGCATTACTTTCTAGGGCAATGGTTTCTGCTTGGGCGCCTTCGGCTGGCTCTTCTGCCTCACGCCTGCTCTCCCATCCGTCGTATGACTTCCGTCACTAGGTAGCCAGATTCCGGCGATGCTACGCTGGCAGTTGTAATTCTTCCCCCCAAAGCCCGGTTGCGGAGACCTTAATGCGTCGCTCCATGTGCGCTGTCCTTATTCTCATCATTGGCGTGTGCTTTGCTGCGCCCATCTCGGCTCATGCTCACCACCTGAAGCAGTCCACCGCAACTTCGATGCCGGTGACAACTTCTTCGGCCGAGGCGCGTTCGCTCTATGAAAAGGGCATGCAGGATTACGAAAACCTTTATCTGGAACGGTGCAACGATGACTGGCGCGCAGCCGTGAAGGCCGATCCCAATTTCGCTGTGGCATGGGCCTGGATCGCTTTCAACGGCAGCAATCCCACGGAAATGAGTGCGGCCCGGGAGAAAGCGAAGGCGCTCGCGCCCAAGTTGACTCCGGGAGAGCAGCTGATGATCGAATGGATCGCCAAAGTGCAGGAGGGCGATTTCATCGGCGGCATTTCCGCCATGAACGACATGTTGGAGATGTTTCCCAGGGACAAGCATTTGCTTTATCTTGCCGGCAACTGGTTGATGGGCGAAAACGGCATTGATCAGGCGCAGAAAATGTTGGAGAAGGCGTTGGCGCTCGACAAGAATTTTCCCGCCGCGCTGAATGACCTGGCTTATGTGGATGCCCGCAACCGGGAATTTGACAAGGCTTTTGCTGCGATGGATCGCTACGTCGCACTCCTGCCCAAAGAACCGAACCCACAGGATTCTTACGGCGAATTGTTGCGCATGGCGGGAAACTTCGACGCATCGCTAAAGCATTATCAAGCTGCGTTAAACATTGATCCTGACTTTGTGACCTCGCAGGTTGGCCTGGGAGATACCTACGCTCTGATGGGTAACCAGGAGCAGGCACGGATTGAGTACGACAAAGCCATCCGCTATGCCCACAATGAGGCCGACCGGCTTGCCTACAGTATGCAGAAGGCGATGACCTGGGTGCGCGATGGCAAGTTCGCCGAGGCCGACAAGTCATTTGAGGAAATTGCCGAGACCGCACATGCCAAGGACCAGGACTTGCAGGAAGCACAGGCGTACCGGCACATGGCCGAATATCAAACGGACGATAACGCAGGGTTGAAGTATCTGCAGCAGGCGGAGGAATCGCTGGGACACCGCACGATCTCCAAGGGCGACAAAGATGAGGAGCTCTCCCGCATTCTGCGCAACCGCACGGTGCGCGCCGCGCACGCGGGCAACCAGCCGTTGGCCGATCAATCTCTGAAGCAACTCGAAGCTCTGGCTGCCGGTGGCCGCAATCGCGTCGTCCAGAGTTCTTACAACGGAGCGGCTGGAACTCTGCTCGTAGATCAGAAGAAATTTGACCAAGCCATCACTTACCTCGAGGAAGACCAGGAGAATCCCTTCACCGTGGAGCTTCTGGTGCAGGCCTATTACCAGACGAATCAGTCCGACAAGCTCGCCGAAGCCGAGGCCAGGCTGCGAGGCACCAACGTTCCCACCATGGAGCAAGCCATCGTCGTACCGGCCGCGCGCCTCCGCCGTCCGGAAATGTAAGCCGCTTTAACACACCCTGTAACGCACCCGACAGATTTGGTCTATACTGTCGAACGTCTCGCAGCAGAGCGAGACGTTTCTGCGCATGCCTGTGATTTCCCGTCTGCAGTTCGCCCCAGCCTGTCATCCCGAGCGAGGGCGAGGGATCCTGGTGCTTGTCTGCGGCGTTACGGGTGGTGCGCGCAAGAACCAAGATCCCTCGCCTCGCTCGGGATGACAAGTAGGATTAATGAAATCTAAGATTGATCGACGCTCCCGCGAAAGAGTAGTTGCCACCCTGCCGGTGCGTGTCCGAGGCAGCGCAGTAAATTCAGAGCTAAGCGCCCAGACTCGGGATGTCAGCGCGAATGGCATATTCCTCTATACGAACTCCCGCATGGCGGAAGGTTCTGAAGTGGAGTTGGTCCTGATTCTCCCGCCCGAATTGACCTCGGGAGAGAAGTGCTGGGTCTGCTGCCATGCCCGCGTTTTGCGTGTGGAAGAGGGACCCGGCACAGGTTTCGGGGTTGCGGCCGAAATCAGGCGGATGGACGTACTGCCGGAAATCCCGGCCTAGCTTCCCACTGCTCACCTGCTGCACCAACTCTGATGCTACCCACAATATTCAGGAGATTGCATCGGTCCCGTGGCCGTATTCGCTCACCCGAGACCAGCGAAGCCGCCAAAAATGCCCTCCCAGGCAAGAACTACCTGGGCTCGAAGCGTAGCCGCGGAAATCCTTGAGAAATTACTTCCCCTGGCACCGACCTTGGTGCAATAATGGCGGCCCTAGAATTGCTCTGGCCAAACTTAAGGATTCAGGTGGGCCTAGTATGTGGATCGAGAAATTGTCAGACGGTGTGGTCCAGGTGCAAACCCCGATCGGGCCGCGTTACGTGATGCCCTCGCTTCTTCAGCGCGTTTATTTTCTTTGGATGTTCCGTCACTTTCCCATTCTTCCTCACGCCGTGCTCAGCACCGGGCAGCAGCGAATGATCGATCGCCTGTGCTCTGAGCAACGCTTCGTCTCCATGGCATACGCGGACGGAATGGAAGATGCCCCAGTCATCGGCACGGTGGAGCGGCGCCTCAGTCCCAAGGTGGGGCCTGAATCTTTGCCCCCACGTCGCCCCGCAGTCAGCGAAAGTTCGGGCGGATTGGCTGCGGAAGCGCAGCAGCGTTCCTAGCAACTTTGGCACTAAACCAGAGTGGCATTCCGGCGGCATAATTTGTCACGCGCTTCGAACGGAACGGGGATCCGTCGGATCCCCGTTCAGAAGAGGCGTCTGCGGGTCTGAAGCTTCCACCGTTAGGGGGTCGATTTGTTCGTGGGAGATTTTTTGTTCAGCGTAGCCAGCAGCAGCTGAGATGACGAAGGTGCGGCTACTGCGCCGTTGAATACGATGTCTTGCGCACTTACCTCCTTTCCATAGAGGCTCTTATTTGCGTCATTGTCCGGACGAATGGTCGAGCCGGAAAGAGAGATTCCCGCGAAAAGTCCTCGAGCACGAGAATAGGACAGGATCTCGGCCCGCAATGTTGCATCCGTTTCGGCCGAAGCGGTCCGCCCAACTGGACCGGCCGCCGCGGAGACATCTCCCCCTAGCTTGACTTTACTGACGAGAATGTTTTGGGCTGATCGAGGGCTCATCAGCAGCAATACGAAATCAGTTGCCTGCCCGCCCAGCTGCAAACCAAAGCTGCCGCCCTCGAGCGCCATCATGGTAGGCGCGCCCCAAGGGCCTTTGAAATTCTTGCCGCCGCGGCAAGTCATCACGCCTCGGCCATAGCTACCACCGACCCCCAGGGCAAATTTAATCACCGAGGGCAAAACAACCACACAGTCAGCCTTGTCGAGCACATCCGCCGGAATATCGTCGGGAATATTTGCAATTTCTTCCATCACCTTTCCGGCATTCGCGACTCGTTCCTCTTCCTTCTTCTGCCCAAAAGCCTGCAATGAAGTCAAGGCAACAAGCAGAGCTACTCTCCAGCAACGTTTCTTGACGTTAACTCGTCGACGCACGTACCCGCTCGCTGATTCGATTGTGGTTTGAGGCATTTTCTTGTACCTTTCCTTTCTTTATTCTCTTCTTCAATGTCCCAACGCGGTTTTCCCGCTCGCGCTAATAATCGCATAGTGCCGTCACGTCTCGTCGGGCGATCAACCACCTCCACGCAGTTCTCTTTTCAAGGTCTCCAACGTAAGTGTAAACGACCTCGCGGAGCAACTGTCAATCGTAACGGCCAAGTCAGCATGTCCCTGCAGAGGCATGGTGATCCAAACCAGAGATCAGCCAGATACACAACCGCGAAAGCTTTCAGCGATACGAACTTGCGGAATGATCGGCACATCGCGCGCGCAGCCTGTAGGCTCGGAACGCGGACGCTGGTCAAGAATGAAGACAGCTTCGCATGGTATAAATATAGAGGGCTTCTCGTTCACGACCTGCGACGGTCTGCTGTCAGAAATCTCGTGAATGCAAGTATCCGGGAGAGAGTTGCAATGGCGATATCCAGCCATAAAACACCGGTTGTGTTCGGCCGATACCACATTGTTTCGACCGATGATGTGACGAGGGCGATGGCGCGCCTCGAACTAGCCGGGGCACCCATAAGGGCAAAACAGGTGGAAGAATCACTTAAGTCCAGCAAGCTACTCTCCGCATCTCGCAGAAAATAAACGCACGGGCGCGTAGCTCAATTGGCAGAGCAACTGACTCTTAATCAGTAGGTTGAAGGTTCGATTCCTTCCGCGCTCACCATCTTTTCAATCACTTACCGGAGTCGATGTTTTGTGTTTGCTCCTTTTCCCCCCATCGATATCATTCGTATCGACTTCGCTTACGGATAAAAACGATTTTCGGCTGCTTCCGACGGGTTTGATGTGGAATTGATAGTGGCCATCGAGAGGCTTAATGGTCACTCGGGCAGACTTCTCGCCTTGTTTGCAAAGGAGAGCTTCAATGAACGGAGTTTTCACGGTGGCCGAACTTGACCGTCAACTGGGAATCCCGGGTGTCGCAAGAGTTTCAGAAGGCAACGGTGGGTTGGCGCGAGTGCAGGTCACAGGCGCTTTCGGGGCGGGAGAGATCTATCTGCATGGCGCCCACGTGACCTCCTGGAAGCCCGCGGACAATGACGAATTGCTCTTCATCAGCACGAAAGCCCGCTGGGAGGAAGGCCAGGCAATCCGAGGGGGAATCCCGATTTGTTTTCCCTGGTTCCGTGGCAAGTTGGACGACCCGCACGCTCCTGCGCATGGATTCGTGCGTACAAGAATCTGGCAGGTCGAGTCCATCATTGAAAATGCGAACGGAGTTACCGTGACCATGTTCACGCAAAGTGACGGGCGCACTCGGAAATGGTGGCCTGGAGAATTTCGCCTCGTGCACCACGTTACATTTGGCTCTGAGCTGCGTCTGGAGCTTGTTTGCATGAACACCGGGACAACACCCTTCCGCTTCGAAGAGGCGCTCCACACATACAACCGGATTGCGAACATACAGGATGCGAGGCTGCAGGGACTCGATAGCGTGAGCTATCTCGACAACACTGACTCGAACAAGGAGAAGACGCAGCGGGGTGACCTCACCATCGCCTCCCCGACCGACAGAGCGTACTGCAACTCTCAAAACGAGGTCGACTTGCTGGATCTGAACTTGAAGCGTCGAATCCGATTGCGGAAGGAACATTCGCTCAACACAGTAGTATGGAATCCGTGGAGCGAAGCGGCCGCGCACTTGCAGGACCTGAGCGATGGCGAATGGATGCAGTTTCTCTGCGTCGAGGCCAGCAATATCCTGGACGCTGCGATCAATCTTGCACCAGGACAAGAGCACAGAATGGCCGCGGTTCTCACGGTTGGCGTGCGCGCTTAGTGTGCAGTAATTCACTTCCGCGGACTGCTGTTTCCTAATCGAGCGCGGAAGGAATGATAATGGACGGTTGCGGTCGTTCTGGAATGCTGACCGGAACCGCTTGGTTCCGGTCAGCCACAGACGACCTCGCTGCTGGCATTCTTACGCAACTATTGTTTGTTGTCTTCTCGTGCTTCCGCGACGTGAGACTGGTGGCCGGCCTCGGATACAGCCCTGACAAACGCGGTTCCGCTTGCGGGAGTTGACGCATGGCCTGAGAGAATGTTGCGGAACCTCATGTGCTGGCCATAAATGGCGCGAGTCGAGTCGTTATCCTGCTCGATTACCGCACCTTCCAGCGTCAGGCCGGCAAATATGCCCTTCGAGCGCGAATAGGTTAGCACTTCAGTGTTCAACAATACATCCGTTCCGGCGGAAGTGTGACGGCCTACTGGGCCCGCTGCCACTGATCCTTCACCCGTAAGCTCGAACTTGGTCGAAAGCAGATGCTGCAAGCCACGGTCGTTCATGACCAGCATGACCAGATCTACGCCTTCGACGCCGATCTGCAATCCCCAGCTGCCGCCGCCAATTGAAACGAATGCGGGAGCGCTCCAGCCTTCGGCGGTGCGGCAGGAAGCTACGCCGCGCCCGTGCTTGCCACCAAAGATGAAGCCACCTTTGAGCAGGTTGGGCACTACGACGATGCATTTTGCACCGTTCAGCACTTCTTCTGGAATGCCTTTATCCGGGGTCGACATGATCGATTGCAGAACATCTACGGATTTTTGCATGCGGTCAACCGTGTCTTCCCGGTCCGAGCCGGCAAACGCATAAGTTCCAACCATGCCTAGCAAGCCCATCAATAACAGCGAAATTGTCTTTTTCATGAAATTGTTCCTTTCGGAGCTGTGGAACTAAGAGGGGAGGACTTCAGATGGGCTGACTTAGTTCAGGGATCTGAAAGAGACCGCAGAATTGCTCGCCTCTGAGTAATCATCGCTCACGCGCCTGAGAATAGCTGGTCTGAATTGCTCACTTCCGCTCTCACTGCCAAAAGCGGAAGTTGCTGGGGTTCTTCACCCTACCGATCGAAGCTCGGGTGGATTGTGAGCAATCCTGCACAGCATCGCTGGCTGAGACCTGTCATGGTTGACTTGCACAAGGCTCGAAAAGGGAACGGTTCCGCGATTGTTCGCAGCGTTGCTTGTTCGGGTCGTTGATCGTCAGCATCGTTTGGCCTTCTGACAGCAGACAGGCTTCCGAAATGGCAGAAAGAAGAAGGATGCAGGGGAATCGATGACGCTTAGTCGGCTCCGCGATCGTCTTCGCAGAAGGCTAGGCAGCATCGTCGCTGCCTGTTCGCGGATGATCGGGACCGTTAAGCCAACGACTCGAGATGTCGGGCCCCAAAGGATGTGTCCATTCTGCAACCTGATCACACCGCGATCGCGACGTTCTTGCCTGGAGTGCGGAAAGGCGTTCGGAAGCGCTTAGTTGACCGAAAAAAGCAAGACGTCAAGTCGTAAAGATGAGCAAAGGAGAATAGATATGCTTTGGACAATTTTTGTAGTGATTCTGGTTCTATGGCTTCTCGGCTTCAGTCTCCACATAGCCGGGGGTCTGATCCACTTGCTGCTTGTGGTGGCGCTTGTGGTTCTCGTGATTAACCTGCTGAGCGGCCGTGGAAGCGAAGTCTGAAGACGCGCTACCTAACCACTCCGGCGTATGAGTTCGCCTCCCGGAGTGCGCGACCTTCGACCAGGAGATGCTTCTCGTTCGGATTGGCGGCTCATCCCTTCGGCGATTGCGGCAGCTTGGCCTTGGTCAACCAGAAGTCATTGATACTTTTCACCAGCGCCTCGAACGAACTTAACTGCACGGGTTTGGTGAGATAGCAGTTCGCCTGCAACTGATAGCTTTTCGCAATATCCCCTTCCGCATCGGAGGTGGTGAGGATCACGGTGGGGATGGTTTTCAGACGATCGTCTTTCTTGATCTGGGCCAGAACCTCGCGGCCATCCATTTTGGGCAGGTTCAAGTCCAGTAGGACGAGATCAGGGCGAGGATCATTGCTGTGGGATCCTTCACCCCGCAGGAAGGCCATGGCCTCCACCCCGTCGGAGGCTATGTGCAAATGAACCGACGGATTGGCGTCAAGAAAGGCCTCCTGAGTCAACCGGACATCGCCAGGATTGTCTTCGACCAAGAGTACCTCAATGGGCATTCCGCTTCCTCCGATCACTTTCATCGCTCCTCCTTATTCCACCAGACTTCGTTCCACGAGATGTGTTTCCGGCCCGCTCACGCCCTGCATGAGCGCCGGGTTTCGATTCATCGCCTCTGTCGTTTTGCGGCAACCTTACCTTGGTGAGCCAGAAGTCGTTGATGCACTTCACCAGGGCGTGGAACGCGTCGAAATGCATGGGTTTGCTGAGATAGCAGTTGGCCTGGAGCTGATAGCTTTTGAGCACATCCGCTTCCGCCTCGGAAGAGGTTAGGATCACGGTGGGAATGGTTTTGAGAGTGTCGTCGTCTTTGATAAGAGCCAGCACCTGGCGACCATCCATTTTCGGAAGGTTCAGATCCAGCAAAATAAGATCCGGACGCGGCGCATGAAGGTGAGCACCCTGGCGCCGCAGAAAGGCCATTGCCTCCACGCCGTCGTGCGCCACCTCGAGGTGGATGAACGGATTGACATCGCGGAAGGCTTCCTGGGTCAGCCGTATGTCTCCCCTACTGTCTTCGACCACGAGAACCTCCAGCGGCATGCACTGTCCCTCCGAGGGCGTTCATTATTTACGCTTATTCGCCAAGACTCTTTCCGGATTTGGGTCCTTGCGCCCCCGGGGCCAAGATTTCCTCATGCGGCAGCTTGGCAACGGTCAGCCAGAAGTCATTGATAGTCTTTACCAGGTTCTCGAAGTCTTCCAACTGTACCGGCTTGCTGAAGTAGCAGTTGGCATGGAGCCGGTAGCTGGTCACAATGTCATCGTCCGCCGTGGAAGTAGTCAGGATTACAGTGGGGATGGTTTTCAAGCCGTCATCATTCTTGATGCGAGCCAGCACTTGGCGACCGTCCATTCGAGGCATGTTTAGATCGAGCAATGTAAGGTCGGGGCGCGGGGCATTGGCGTGGACTCCCTGGCGATTCAGGAAAGCCATGGCATCCACGCCGTCAGTGGCTACGTGCAAACGAACGTTATTATTGGCGGCATGGAAGGCTTCCTGTGTGAGCCTTACATCACCGGGACTGTCTTCGACCAAGAGAACTTCTAAGGCCATATAGTTCACCCCTGTTGAGATGCGTGAGTTCCTTTCACTCCCTCCAAGGCAAAGCTGAAAGTAGAACCTTGCCCTGGTTCAGACTGGACCGAAATGTTGCCGCCGTGGCGCTCGGCGATCTTCTTGCAGATGGCTAGCCCAATGCCTGTGCCGGCGAACTCCTCCCGCTTATGCAGACGCTGGAACATGCCAAAAATTCTTTCGAAGTATTGCGGTTCAATTCCCAGCCCATTGTCTTTCACGGAAAATGTCCAGTGTTTTTCGCCGTCCCGGACCGCTGAAATGTGCACGCGGGGCACGCCGGGTTTCTGATACTTGATGGCATTGCCAATCAGGTTCTGGAATAGCTGGATCAGTTGCATTCCGTCGGCCAGTACGGTGGGCAGGGGATCGTGCGTGATCAGCGCGCCACTCTCTTCTATCGCGCTGCGAAGGTTCACCAGCGCGCGTTGCAGCGCTTCTTCGCTGGAAGTATCGAGCAATTCCTGTCCTTTTGTCCCCACCCGCGAATAAGAAAGTAGATCCTGGATCAGCCGCTGCATGCGGTTAGCCCCGTCGACGGCGAACGCAATGAACTCATCCGCTTCGGGATCCAGTTTGCCTTTGTAGCGCCGGGAGAGAAGCTGGGTATAACTGGCAACCATGCGCAGCGGTTCCTGCAAATCGTGAGAGGCAATGTAGGCAAACTTCCCCAATTCCTCATTCGACACTTTTAGTTCGTCAATCTTCTGCAGGAGATCAGCCTCGGCGGCCTTGCGCACGCTGATGTCCCGGACCGCCGCAGTCACCAGAATTCCATCGGGACTTTCGAGCGGGCTCAGCATAATCTCAATGGGAAATTCACTGCCGTCTTTGCGCCGCCCGATGAGCTCAATTCCGGTGCCGATCTGCTGCGCCAGAGCCTCCGCCGGGCTTCGTGTACCGTCAGCGATGATCCGCTCCGCAAAACCTTCGGGAATGATGTTCTTGACTTTCTGCCCGACGAGTTCGTCGCGGCCGTATCCAAACTGTTTCTCCGCCTGAACGTTAAGCAGGACGATCTCACCAGCAACGTTTACCACTACCATGGCGTCGGGAGCGGCTTCGAGCAGCCCGCGGTATCTGCCTTCCATTTGCGCGAGATGGGTTTCCGCCGATTTGCGCACGCTGATGTCGCGAATCGCCGCAGTCACCAGAATGCCTTCGGGACTTTCGAGCGGGCTCAGCATGATCTCGATGGGGAACTCGCTGCAATCTTTGCGCCGCCCGATGAGTTCAATTCCGGTGCCGATCTGCTGCGCCAGGGCTTCCGCTGCGCTGCGAGTACCGTCGGCGATGATGCGTTCCGCGAAGCCTTCGGGAATGATGTTCTTGACTTTCTGTCCTACCAGTTCGTCGCGGCGGTATCCGAACTCTTTTTCTGCGCGGACATTCAACAGGACGATCTCTCCAGCAACGTTCACCACCACCATGGCATCCGGCGCCGCCTCCAGCAGCCCGCGGTACCGGCCTTCCATCTGCGCCAGATGGGTTTCCGCGCCCTTGCGCGTGCTGATGTCGCGAATCGCTGCGGTGACGAGGACGCCTTCGGGGCTTTCGAGCGGGCTCAGCATGATCTCGATGGGAAACTCGCTGCCGTCCTTGCGCCTCCCGACGAGTTCAATTCCGGTGCCGATCTGTTGCGCCAGAGCTTCCGCCGCGCTTCGAGTTCCGTCGGCGATAATCCGTTCCGCAAATCCGACGGGAATGATGTTCTTCACCTTCTGCCCGATGAGTTCATCGCGGCTGTAACCAAACCGCTTCTCCGCCTGAACGTTCAGCAGAACGATCTTTCCGCTCACGTTCACCACGACCATGGCATCGGGAGCGGCTTCGAGCAGGCCGCGATACCGGCCTTCCATCTGCGCCAGATAGGTTTCCGCGCTCTTGCGCACACTGATGTCGCGAATCGCGGCGGTCACCAGAATCCCTTCCTGGCTTTCGAGTGGGCTCAGCATGATCTCGATGGGAAACTGGCTGCCATCCTTTCGCCTCCCGAGGAGCTCAATACCCGTGCCGATCTGCTGCGCCAGCGCCTCCGCCGCGGATCGGGTACCGTCGGCAATAATGCGTTCCGCAAAGCCCTGCGGAATGATGTTCTTCACTTTCTGCCCGACCAGTTCGCCGCGTCGGTAGCCAAACTGCTTTTCTGCCTGAACGTTGAGCAGAACGATCTCTCCACCCACGTTTACTACCACCATGGCGTCCGGAGCCGCTTCCAGCAGCCCGCGGTAGGACTCCAGTTGTACCTTCCGATTGGGTTGGGACGTGGTCTTCATTTCACCTGACTTTGTGCTGTGTGTGCCGTTTCAAGGGTCCACTTCGAGTAGGGGCGCTGGTGTCTCGCTTAAGAGACGGGGACAGTTAGCTACTGGCGATATGGCGAGTATGCACCGGAAATGCTCGTGAGATGACATGATAGATTCTGAAACTTACCGGGCCAGTTCCACATCGGGACTCAGCCCGAATCGGCCCAGTTGCCTTCGTGCGGAGTCCCTTTTTCCGCCTGGGACCTTTCACGCAGATGCGGCCTTGGCCCGGTTCTTGGCGGAGATTGCGACCTTGCGGCCGATGGCTCCTTTTTCCAGAAAGTTTTTCAGTTTGAGGATGAGTGTCGGCGTGATGTCCTGACCTTTGGCCACCAGCAACATCCCAGTCTTGGTCCGCAGCTCTTCCTCGAGAACCATGTCGTAGGGGATCAAGTCTGCGATATCGCAGGAGCGTATTGCCGTCTTATTTTTCTCGCCATCGATCTCCACCAGGGCTTGAAAGATTCGCGCGTCGAAATCCGCATGCTGTCGCGACAGGCGGTTTGCAGCCTCCGCCTGAGACAGACCCCTGGTTACAAGATCATCAAAAGTCAGGGTAGCCCGCAGCATGTTGGCTCCGAGTCGCATGTCGGCTGTGGCCGCCTTCGCGACATCGCCTCCGGCCGGCGCTGAGTCATTCTGGTGGGCAATCATCCAGGCAATGGGCTCCATCCGCGGAATTTTCGACAAGAGCTCGCGGGCCACATCCGGATGAGCATCAAAGCGCTTTTGTTCGTCCGGTGGAAGCGGCCGTCCGGCGTAGACGGCTTCAATGGTTTCCGGGTGCAAGGTGACGCATCCCAATTGTGACATCATGGCGGCGACCTCAAACCTCCAGGGACTGTCCAGAGCCATCCGCGTAGCCACCTGATGGATATAGCGGCGCACCCGCAAGGCGCGGCCGAACGCCGCCGGGTTGACCAGGCTCAGCACTTCGGTGAGCACCTGGATGCTGCCTTGCAAAGTGTTTTCCAACAAGTCTTTTTCCGCAGTGAGCAGACGATACTGCATCAATCCGGCGGTCAAGGCTTTGGCCAAAGTGTCCTTGTTACAGGGCTTGGTCAGGAAACGAAAAATGCTCCCTTCATTGACCGCGCTCACGGCGCTGCGGACATCGGCATCGCCGGTCAGCATGATGCGAATGGTATCGGGCGCGAGCAGCTTGACCTTCCTCAAGAGCTGCGCGCCATCCATTTCGGGCATTCTCATATCGGTGACCACCACGGCATAGGGCCCGGTGGCTTCGAGCGCGGCCAGGGCGGCTGCTCCGCCCGGCGCGGTCTCGATTTGAAATTCGTTGCGGAACATGCGCTGATAGCCCACCAGCACGGCGTCTTCGTCATCCACCATAAGAATTTTTTCAGGCATTTTCACTCCGAGAGGCTAGTTCGCGACAAGCTTTCTCCCACGACGGCAGTTGTCGCTGGAGTCCGATCTGGTCCAAGAGAGCTTCATCCATCCCCGAGGTCTCATTGGAAAAGGGATGAATGTGCATCTGGTTATCGTAGTAATCGGCGGCGTGCACCGCGATCAGCGCGGAAAATGAATTGGGCTGAGCATGCACAGGCTGGTGGTGCCAGGCAACCGCTTCCACAATTGAGTCGGTCAGCCCCCACAACCCGAGCAAATAGGCGCCCACTCCGTTGTGGGTGCAACCGAAGGCATCCCCTTCACAACTTGCCAGTAGAACTCCAGGTTCCGCGGCCCGCTTCAGAACCTCCCGATATTCGGCTCCAAAAGCGGAGGCCAGGACCAGCCGCCCCACATCGTGCAACAGACCTGCGGTGAAGGCATCCTCTCTTACTCCGCTGGAAGACAGTTCTACTCGTGCGATGGCCTTGGCGAAGCTGGCAGTGCTCATGCTGTGGTTCCATAAGAAGCCTAATTCTCGAGTGAGATGGCCTCCCAAATCGGAGAACACTTGCACGCTCAGAACCAGCGCTTTCAGGTTCTCGATTCCGATCAGGAGGACGGCTTGCCGGGGGCTCGAAACCCGGTTGGAAAGTCCAAAAAACGCCGAGTTCACCAACTGCAACACCTTCGCGGACATGCCCATGTCCTGGGCAATGAGGTTGCCGATATCTGTAATCGAACTGTCTGAGGATCGCAACGCCTCGGTAACTGCTACATAGAGTGCGGGCAGGCTGGGCACTGTTTTCAGCCGGCCGATGACCTCTTTCAAGTGAGTATCGTTCAGCATGTCGCGCAAGGCAAAAGCGCGTCTGAGCCGCTGTTTGAGTTCATCGAGATCGCAAGGTTTGGAGAGATATTGGTGGCTGGGACCTACCGAGCGCAAAATGGTCTCACGGTCCGATTGCCCGGAAAGAATGATGCGCACCGTCCGGGGAAACCTGACCTTGACCACATCCAGTAATTGGGCGCCATCCATCCCGGGCATGCGCATGTCGGTGATGACCACGTCGAATGGGGCCTGCGCCATGGTTTCCAGGGCTTCGGCGCCGCTGTTGGCAAGGGACACCTCCCACTCGGCGCGCATGCCGCGCAGGCTGTGTTGAATGCCCTGCAGAATCATGGGCTCATCATCGACGAATAGGATTCGCTTGTTCACGACGGAGTTCCCACTCCCAACGGAAGCCGGATGAAGAAGGTCGTTCCTTGCCCCAGCTCGCTTTCAAACCACAGCTGGCCCTGATGGCGTTTGACGATCGCAGCGTGCGCCAGCGCCAGTCCCTGCCCCGTGCCTTTGCCCACTTCTTTAGTCGTGAAAAACGGTTCGAAAACTCGTGAGCGTATTTCCTCGGGGATGCCGGCGCCGGTGTCAGCCACCGCAATCCTGGCCCACTCGCCTTCGCGCTGCGTGCTGATGGTGATGGTGCCTTTCCCCTTCCCATTTTTCTCCGCTGCGTTGGTGATGGCGTGGGCGGAGTTGACGATCAGGTTCAGGATGACCTGGTTGAATTCGCCAACCAGGCACGGGACCAGAGGCAGCTCGACGTCAAAAACCGTGGCCAAATCGGCGCAATACTTCCATTCGTGCCTGGCCACAGAGATGGTGGTTTCGATCGCCTGGTTGAGATTGATGGCCTGCTTTTCCTCCGAGCCAGGATGGGAAAATTCCTTGAACCCCTTCACGATTTTCGCGATCCGCTTTACTCCTTCTAGGGAAAGGTCGATGGCTTTCGGAATGTGTTCCGACAGGTACTTCAGGTCACACTTCTTATGGAGGTCGCAGAAATGTTGAAGGTGCTCGGGGGAAACTGAACCGGCGGCGCATTCCGTTTGTATCGTGCCGCAGAAGCTCATAAATTCCGCGACCGGGCCCCAGGAATCTTTCAGGAACCTGATATTGTCCCCGACGAATTGCGTAGGGGTGTTGATCTCATGCGCGATGCCGGCGGCCAGTTGACCGATGCCCTCGAGTTTTTGCGCCTGCCGAAGCTGCAATTCCAGGGCCATGCGTTCCGTGACATCCGCTCCAGTGATGATGAACCCAGTTTGCTCGCCGCCCTTCGCCGGGACGCGGAGAACATTCAGGCCCAGAAACCTGGTCTTTCCTTCGTGCTCGTAAGCCTGATTTTCGGAGCGATAAGAAGACTCGGTTGCCAGCCAGCGCGCGATCTCCGTTTTAATCTCCGGATGCAGCCATCGGATTCCGCAGTCTTCGATTATGCGTCCCACCGCGATGCTGTCTTCGATTCCGAAAGTGCTGGTCGCGGTCAGATTCCAGTGCGTGATCCGGCCCTCCGAATCCACGCCGATCAGGATCGATGGAATCGAACGCAAAAACAGTTGGGTTTCTGCATGGGCCGCCTGAAGTTCAGCGAGAAGTTCACCTTTCACACGATTTGCAGCTTCCGATTCTTCTTGCGCTTTCTGCATTTCAACTTCTGCTTTCATCCGTTGAGTGGCATAGCGAATGGTTCGGAGCAGCACTGCAGTCTCGATTTCTCCTTTGACAAGAAAGTCCTGGGCGCCTTCCTGCAAAGCCTGATCAGCCACCAATTCGTCTTCACACCCGGTCAACACAATCAAAGGGACGCGAGGCGCGGCGGCGCGAGCCCGCCGCACTGCTTCGAGTCCCTGCGCATCCGGCAACCCCAGGTCGAGCAGGATGATATCCACGGCATCGGTCGCGAGGCGACTCTCTGCCTCCCGCATATATCCGACTTCGGTCAAGACGAACTCAAACGGCGCCTGCTTGAGGAGCTCCCGAAGCAAACGAACATCCAGTGAATTGTCTTCCACTAGAAGCAGGTGTATGGGCGTATCTCTCATTGATCCGCAAACATTGATCCGCAAACATTGATCCACGAACATTGATCTGCAAAACGGTGATCCGCAATCTGTGGTGGCGTTGTTGTAGGTGGCGTCGTAAATGATTCCCTCGACACGGCACGCCGGACGGGTCGCATGGGTCAAAGCGTCGAATGAGTCAAAACACCGCTCCCGATCACTTGCCATCCCATCGGCGGAGTTGACCGCTCACTTTAACGGTTGCCGTCGTCCGGGAGATTCAGGTGGAGTGAGGTGTGTTCTGCGCATGCCCCAGGTTGCGCGAGGGTGAGCAGTACGGGTAGAGTCCTTACTTCTCGATTCTTTTGCTGTAACAGGAGGGTCTTCCGAGTGAGGCGACGCCAGGAGAATGCTTATCCGTCCGCTTCTGAGTTTCCAACCTTGGTTCACGACTCTGAGCGGGCTTCACATTTAACACAAAGTGAACCGTTGCCCACAGGAAGTGAGCGCCATCGGATTTGGTTACCAGCGCGTCGACGGAGTTCAAAGCGCCGTCAGGCAACTCCAGATTGTCAGCCAGCATGACGATGGGAATCGTCGGACGGACCCGCTTGATCTCATTTGCAACCACTGCGCCATCCAGGAGCCCGAGGTGGTAATCGAGCACAATCGCATCCACAGGCTGGGAGGCAAACAACCGCAGACCGTCGTGGCCATTGGTCGCGGTTAAGAGTTCGTATCCATTCTCCTGCAATGAACGCAACTGTGCCGGGTCTCGGTGTATGCACAGGAGAGTTGAGTTGGTTGCCATGTTTAGCTGTTATAGGGGATGGCTTTCTAAGATTCTGCTCACAATTGCTCACGAGTCGGTGGGGAGGGCCGCTGGAACGACCAGTTTGTCGGGCTGGAAAAACGAGCGAAACTGACCAGAAGCCGTTTCGTGGAAGTCTTAAGATTTGACAGATGTCTTGAAGTGAGAGGAAATCCATGCGCAAACAATATCTTCACCTGTCCGCTTATGCTTGTGAGGTGTGTGCCGGTCCGGTCATCTCCGGAGCGGTGGCGGTGCGCGAGAATGAAATATCGAAAGAGACTGACATCAGGCAAGTCGGGGCAATATGCCTGTCCTGCAGCCATCGGCAAAGCGGGCCAACCGAACCGGCGCGTGCTCGTCATCTGCCACCAATTGATTGGGATCCGGTGAGCCCGAGCGCGGCGGGACACTTGACCACCGCATACCTGGAAGCGATTAATCGTGCAGAACTACGTTGAGCAGTGAGCTGTGAACCTGCAAAGCACCTTCCGCGCCGCCGGCGTAGTGAATGAAGCCCAGCTTTCTGAACCGGTTCATGAAGAAGCTGACACGAGAACGTGT
>Ga0070765_100000211_pt1 | contig 35396 bp, 40 predicted proteins | sample HubBroMetageWFT5_FD_71516 | JGI IMG/M metagenome (GOLD analysis project Ga0070765, IMG submission 71516) | Warmed and freeze-thawed soil microbial communities from the Hubbard Brook experimental Forest, New Hampshire - Hubbard Brook CCASE Soil... | ecosystem: Environmental > Terrestrial > Soil...
TGGGAAGAAAAATTCCAATCCCGTTTACAATCTAGGGACGGCTGGGGCGTGGTCCAATTGGTAGGACACCTCACTGTTAATGAGGACGGTGTTGGTTCGAGTCCAACCGCCCCAGCCAACAAAAGCTGAATTACTGCAAGTACTTAGTGGGTGTTTGGCTAGAAGTCGCTGAATCGGAAACTGGGGCCGGTGTCCAAATAGTGTCCATTCGGTCTCGCTCGCCTTCAATAAATTTCGAGGACAGCTTCGCATAGCGCTGCGTCATCTTCAGGTCTTTATGACCTAGGATCTTCGACAGCGTGTAGAGCTCTCCTCCGCTCATCATGTAGTGACTCGCGAAAGTGTGGCGCAGATCGTGAAACCGGAAATTCTTGATGCCGACATCCGAGAGCGCCTTGTCGAAGCTGCCACTCACATCGTTAAGCGGGACGACGTTGCCGTTCCGGTCGAAGCTGGGAAACACGAGTTCTTCGTTCTTGACCCTGGTTCGATGCTCCGACAACTCGTGCAGCAGAATCGCGTCAATCGGCAGGCGCCGGGACTCGCCATTCTTTGTATCCGTCAGAAGTACTGTTTTTCTCTCCCAGTTGACGTTTTCCCACTTAAGCCCAAGAATCTCCCCTTTCCTCATCCCTGTGTGCAGCGCCATGACGACGGCCGTGTGAAGATACTGCCATGACTTGCGTGCGCACGTCTTCAGCGGGTCCGAGGAATTCTTGGCGATTCTGGTTTGGATCGCCGTTAACACCGACTCGACCTCAACCATTTCCAAGTAGCGTTCCCGCGGTAGCTCCTTGAACGCCTTCATGCCGATGCCGCCGCGCGCCGGATTCACACCGAGAAAATTCTGATCGATCGCCACGTTGAACATGTGCCGCAGGAGCGAGATTTCGCGGTTGACGGTTGCCTTGCTGACGGACTTCAGGCGCGCGATTCGGAATTCGAGAATTCGCGAGCGTTCGATTTTGCAGAGCTTCGACGTCCCGAAAAAATCAGTAAGGTTTTTCATAAGCCAAGTTTCGCGGTCATGGCTCTTTTTGTGGATGCTCACGGTTTTGAGATACGTCTCGGAAAACTCCTTGAAGGTTGGCGACGCGTGAGGATCTGTGTAGGTGCGGTCCCTCTTTGCGAGGTCAATCTTTCCTAGGGCTGTCTTCGCGGCCTCGTGAGTACCGTGTAGCTTCCGCCGGCGCTTGCCTTCCGGAGTGCGGTAGTCAATCCACCAACGTCCGCGCTTATCCTGCATGAGTCCGCGCGTCTTGCGTCGCGCGGAAGGGTGCCGCGGACCTCGCACCGCAACTAGTGTTTCCGTCTCGTTTTGCATCGCTTCACCTCTCCATTTTGGGATTCTCAAAAACCCCGCGCGGCCCCGAAGGGCCGTGGTGCCTAGTTGATCGGTTCCATCAAGAACACCCGGGCGCCGATGAACAACGGATTGTCCTCGCCGCTCTCGACGCCGGCGAGCCGAAGGGCAGTCCAGTTGCGGAAGGAGGTCGCGCCAGCGCCGGCCGAAAGCTGGACTTGCACCTCGGAACGCGGGTGCAGCTTCGTTTGGCGTGGCACTTCGGCAAAGAGCGAAAATCCTTTAGCGCCGTCCTCTCGGTAGAAATTCCAGAACAGCAGGTTTCGGTTCCGGTGCTTGGCGCGTTCTGGTGGCCCGAACGTATCGACAAAAAGACCAAACTGGTCCACCGTGGACGATTTTGACGTTCTCAGCCGAGGCCGCTTGCCCAAGACTCGCGCAAATACGTGTTGCTCCGCCGCTTTCACTGCTGTCGCTGTTCGCATCTCACTTCCTCCAATCCGCCGCTTGAAGCAGCGGAAATCCGCATGCGTTCCATCGCACTACGCTGGGGCTTCTTTTTTCGTCTCCATTCCGCCAGTTTTCGTTTCCCTATTACTCGGCACTCGATGCAACTTTTTAGACCGGGCGCACGCTCCTTTCTCCCACATGTCGTGCAAAGCCACGGGGCGCGGCTACGTCTACGATTCCTCTGGTATCGCGACGAATTTTCATTCGACCGCTTCGCGCAACGCGCGCACTGTTGTTTCGGCAGCCTTTTATTGACTCCGCCACATGTCATGCACGCCCCAGCTGCGATTCGAGCTACGCGCTTTTTGTTCTGCAGGCGATTTTGATTCGCCTTGCACCGGGAGCAGTTCGATCTTGAGAGACGGTCGTTTACCTCTCCACACGTAATGCATCGCCCCTTCGCTTTCAAATCCGAACGACGGCGCCTACCGTACTGATAGTGACTGCCCCGTGAGTCGAGATGAAAACGGGATCTCTTCATGCGGCGCGAATCGGCGAATTTCTTGACCTTCAAAAGCGACGCGTCGGTCCAAAACTGCTTATTCCGAAAACGTGCAACTGGACCGGGAACTAGTCCGTCTTCTACCCACGCATCCAAAGCAGCCACACTGATTCCGGCCAGTCGCGCAACTTCGCCTTCGAGATAGGTCCGCTGATCGGAGGGAATGCCGAGTTTCCTGTTGCGCTTGTCGCGTTTATAACGGATGAAGGCTTCCCGGCATTCTGGACACCTCTGAAACGAGTAGTTCTCGGGCAACTTGCTGCCACATTTGTCGCAGCAACCAGATTTTATCCGACGTGCGCGGAACTCCTTTGCATTGCGACTACTTTTTTGGCGACATTCTTCGCACACAGCCACGCAATCGACGCTTCGCGGCTTGCCGCAGTTGTGGCACGTTCCTCGGGCCTTTGCGTTTTCGTAAGCCCTCTTTCCCTGTAGCCGCATGACCGTTTTTTTGAATTTCGCCACTTCGCGTTTTTCTTCAAGTTCGACGAGCCCCACCCCAGGCGTGCTGACAGATAATTCCTCTCGCCCAATTGCAGATCCGATCTGACTTCCTCGATCGCGAGCGCTGTACCGCGTATCGACGATCTCGTCCTCGTCCTCGTCTTTTTCCAAGGCGTAGGAGAACATTCGAACGTGATGACCGCAGAGTGTTTGGCCCGGCTCAACCGGCCAAGGGCACGGTTTCTCGCTGCACCTTTGCTGTTCCATGATCCCGGAGCTCCGCAACTATGGAAACGCTCAATCGAACAGCCATACAGTTAACACGTACGATATGCAAATGTCAACGAAGCGGAGCCGCTGGTTGCGGAAAAGCTACTGACGGGGGCGAACGAAACCGCAGGGGCAACGTCCGGTTGATGGCGAGAAGATGTGCGACCTATAACGAGTGCAGTTGATTTTATATTTCCGCGGTCTGCCGCCGTTGTGGGGAACCTGCTTTGAGCGCTCGGGTTTTGGGACTTGTGCCCACCGTGCACTGACAAGTTTCGATGCGAATTCCGAACGGGCGGCTTTTGATTTCGTGCCCCAGCGCCCTTTCGCGCGCGCAACGGCCGCGCGTCCGTTTTTGCGAGGTTTCTTTTTTCGTTTCATCTGTGCCCGAATTGTAGACCGTAGTTTGAGAATCTCAAAATAACCGGTCCTGGCACTCAGAGCATCGCGGAGATCGGACTGGTGGTCGTTGCCGTACGAAGACACCGCGGACGCAATCTCGGGCATTATTGTCGATTCTGAAGATATGGTTTGTATGCACTGTCGCAAAACGGATGGACCATTTGGGTGTTGGCGCTTGTGCCCAACCCGCCCTTACTTCTCTCCTGAATATGATCAAAATGGATTGATTTGTAATCGATCCTAGCGCTGCAAAGCTGGCACTCAGACACGTCTTTTAGGGCATTTTCTAAGAAGTGAACGTCCTTGGTACCCTGTGACAATTTTTTCGCCTTCTTACTTAGAACAGGCCGTTCTTTGACCAGAGTCTGATATTTGTCATGGCCTTTGAGCTCGCCCTCAATTTGGATTTCGTTCTTGCCTGCAAAAAATCTCTCCAAGACAAAAAGATAGTAGTCTTTCAAGGGCCGAAACCCTTTCACCATGCTGCCGTGCTTAACGGTCAATTGATTCACAAACATTTTGTGGTTCATCAGAAAGTCTTCGTATTGTTTCCGAACTGAGGTGAATTTAATGAACAAAGTCTGGTCGTCAAGCTCGGAGAGCAACAGCGCGAGGGCCAAGACAGATGTGGGCTGATGCCTGCCATTGGACGCGTAGAAATACACAGCAGGGTGTAAGCCTAAGGAAGAAGGGTCGGTTCCTGTGAATCTATCAACAAGTCTTTTCGTTTTACCGATAGCGCTCCGGGTCGCGTCCTCGTTGGGCTTGTCGTGCGAGATGGCCAGTCTGCTTTGTTTGCTTTTTTTGGACGGATCAACGATGGTGAATTTATTGGCTATGTTGACCATATCGAACACTAACGGGAGCGTTTGTGTGCCATACCCCATGCCCGCGATTGGCAATTCAAGAGAACGCAACGGAGTTTCGAGCGGCGGTTTGTATAACGCAGAATAAATGCTCTTTGCAATCTTCTCTATTTCGACGATACCCTCTGGAGAGAATTTGTCCCAATACTTGTATCCCGCCGCATTTCTGACGATCGCTCTCGCAGCTATCGCGTTTGGCAGGGACCGAGAATTCAGGATGGTGAATTCAGTCGGGTCAATCGGTACCGCTGACTGGTTAATAGTGAGGAAGGCTCTCTCCGCCTTCTGGGAGTCGCTGCCTTTGACCCACAGAAGCGGTATCTTGCTATGCGCCAAGCTGCGAACCCTTGATTCCAGTTTAGGATTTGTCTTTGGGTGCTGAGTCGCCGCCATGTACTCTTTGTAAGAACCTATCGATGCATTGACCATTGCGCGAGTCGTATCCGCTATTTTCTTTTGCTCCTCGGGAATATTGTTCGCGTAGAAGCGGACAGACTCTTCGCCGTCGCCGTAGTCATCGTAGAGCCAGGCCATAACGGCACTCAATCTGTGCGCTCCGTCAATAACGAAAGTCAATCGGGAGGGCGATTGCCAGCAAATGACGGAGGGTATCAGCTCGTCGTCAACAAAAGTTTCCAAGAATCTACAAATTGCTTCCGGGCTCCACGCGGCCGTCTCGCGCTGAAAATCGGGTTTGCGAAGAGTAGATTGAAATAATTCAGCTTTAAGGAGATCAGTGCGACTAATTTCACTTTTGCCCGTTCCGCCAGCATCAGCGCCCTGATCCGTCGCGAGAAAATCTTCTCGCGGGATCAGAGCGTCCAGATTTACGATTACCGACTTTGCCATCGGGCAACCTCCCAAATCGCCGGCTTCATAATACTCGGATTGGTCGGTAACTACACTCGCAAGGGACATATTGGTTGTATCCTTTCGCTGAGTCGCGATATTGTTCGTCGAGTACAGCCCATACATATCGTGGTAGCAGGCAGAGACCTTCGGTGATGAGCGGTTCTGGTTTTAGGTGAGTGATCTCGAATCGTTTTTCAACAAGCTCCGCCGCGGTGTTCATGGAGCAGCTTGACGAAGCAAGTCGTGAATGGCCGCGCCGCCATCCACAGAGTTAGTATTTCTTTATGGCCATTCCAATTACCTCTCAGCAAGTCACAGAACTGATCGAAGGCCTTGAACGGTACTTAACCGACCTTCAAATGATTCCGGCGACGGGGCTATATCGGAACAGGGTGGTCCTGGCACTGCTGTCAAAAGCGCTGACCGTCGGGAGGGCCGTATGCGTCCTGGTCGATGCCGGCTTCACGGCCGAAGCCTTCGGATTGTCGCGGACAATCGTAGAGATTTGTTTAACGGTGCGATTCATAGGCAACATGAACACGGAATCTCGCGCGGCGAGCTACGTAGAATATGTAGCTAAGTTAAACGAAACGTTGATGCAGATTCACGCGAAATATTATCCAACGCAGAAGATCAAAATGCCGCACCACGACGAAATGATGCGGATCGCAGGGAAATTTCCTAGCAAGCATCATTGGACAGGGATACGAGGACAAGCGAGATTCATGGCCGTGGAAAGTGACACGACGGAAGTCGATGAATATGGGAAGCCGCTCAACAGCGAGTACGACTATGACGTCGTATACTTCGAGACGAGTCAGTTGGTGCACGCGACCATCCCCGCTTTAGAGGGGCATCTATCCGAACACCGAGAGGTCTTTCGCGTATGGTCTCGGAAGGACTCGGATGAAAAGTACCGAGGGAAAGCGTTATTCAACGTCCTCTTATTCTTGTCCAAGGCGTTCATATATGGGTGCCGTGTGATGCACGAAGACCAGCCAACGGTACTTGAGGACTCAAGAAAGCTAATGAGAGCATGTGCTGATGCGGCAGATCCGGAGGGTGCACTCCGCGAGGCAATCGACTCCGACGAGGGAGTGACCCGAGGTGATGTAGGCGACCCTCCATCGAATTCATAAGTTGGATGGATTCCCGAGGGTGTTTCGCTAATTGCGCGCGATCTAAGCCGGGTCTGGCGCGCCCGTGCATGTTACGGAACCGCGATCATTCGTGGTGGCAGTTCCGACCGGTACGCAGAAACATCACTTCCATTCAGGCCACGCGCTTATAGTGCGTCCGATGGCGAAGCCAGAACCGAAACCGTGCAAAAAGTTTTCACGGATGCCCTCGAGCGCGAAGTTCTTCGCGCATTTGCCGAACTGTCCCGCCTATCAGGCTGTGATCGCGTATCTTCAACGAGATTCGGAACTTCGAGTATACGCATACAAGAGCCGCAACTGATTCGTCGCCGCCCAACCGGGGTTCCGAAATCCTCCTCCTTGGAGTGCGACCTTTAGGTCAGCGATTCTGCGAGAAGCCGAGCCGGGCTGTGCGGGGTTCCGAAATCAGAAGTTTATTGGGATGTATATGAGTTCCGTGGTACCGTGCCGGCGTCTGCAGCCAAATGCCGGTCTTCGGTTCCGCTCTGCATCGCTAGGGTCGACAAACTATGCGACACCCAATACAGGGACGATCAGTGGTGATTACCACTTTGGTGTTCGTGTGGATTCCCATCGCGGTTTGGGGACAGAGCGAATGGACCTGGAAAGATGCAGCTGGAAAAAGGAGAACGCGAGCCGATCTGGACAAGATTCTGAACGAACATGACTGGTCCGGACCAAATGGTTCTCACGGCGGCCGCGTGGACCTGCACCGCGGGAAGTTGAGCCATGCGGACCTGGCTGGCGCGGACTTGACCGAAGCGAACCTCAGTGGCGCGGACCTGACCTACGCGGACCTGCAGGGGACATACCTAGCCGCCGCGAATCTGAGCGAAGCAAACCTCAGCGACGCGAACATGTATCGCGCAAAACTTAACGGGGCGGACCTAAGTAGTTCGCATTTGGAAAGCACGGACCTGCGCGATGCAAAACTAGTCGGCGCGGACCTCCGCGCAGCAAGACTTTACGGTACGGACTTGAGAGGAACGCTCCTGCGCGATGCAAAACTGACCGGCGCGGACTTGACGTCCGCTAACCTGGGCGCGGCGGATCTTGTGGGCGCGGACCTGAAGGATGCTTTTTTCGGTGGTGCAGATCTGCAATACGCGCTTTTTGAACCTAGGTCTTTGCCCGAAATCAGAGGCATCGCGGGGGCGCACAACCTAGAATTCTTGACCTATGAGGAGAACCCTGATGCATTGGTTCAACTTCGGAAAGCGTTCCAGGAGAATGGGTTTCGAGAGCAAGAAAGAGAGATCACTTACGCGCTGAATCGCGAGCGCGCGGCGCTCGATGGGCCCGTCGAGCAGTGGTTCAACAGAGTGGCCTTTGACCTACCCTGCCAATATGGAATGAATCCCGGGCGAGCCCTGCGGATTTGGCTTGTGTTATTGCTCCTCTGCTGGCTCGCTTACGCCGTGCTGATTCACCTTCCCGGCGAATCGGGGATTTACCGAATCGAAAAACGGGTCGACCACTCAGACGGCGACCAAACCGAAGAGCAAATCCGGCCCGGACCGATTTCCGCTGGGCCTTGGTGGAAATACCCGCCACGGGCGGTCTATCGAGAACTGCGTGTTCTGTTCTGGGCGGGATTTTTCAGCCTGATGAGCGCTTTCAATATTGCCTTTCGCGATATCAATTTCGGGCGCTGGCTGCGGCTTCTGCCGCGCACCGAATACGACCTCAAAGCGAAAGGCTGGGCCCGCACGGTCGCCGGATTTCAATCGCTTGTCAGCGTGTACTTGATCGCGCTCTGGGTGCTCACATATTTTGGCAGTCCATTTCAATGAACTGCGGACTGTCAGCGCCACTGTCTGCAGCAAGCCGCTCGAACTCTTCAGCCTCGCGGCGCCTAAACTGAAGCACGCGTTCAATGCCTAGGGCGTCCTCGGGATTCCGTTCACTCTTCAGATTTTGCGACCTCAAAATCATCGATCGCTCCAGGCGGTCGTCCGCCGGGCGCTTCGTTCGGCCGCGCGCGTCCGATTCACTCGCAGATCAGGAGGGGAATTCCATTCGATTTGGGATGCTATTACTTTGTGATTCTCAAAATGCGTGATGCTCCGCGGAACAATCACGAGGAACCGTGAACGTCTCCTCCAACCCGACCGGCGCGGATGTGTTCGCGGATGGCGATTTCGTCGGAAACTCTCCTGCCGTCCTCAAACTTGAACCGGGAAAACACACCGTTGCTGTAAGGTCTCCTGGCTATACGGATTGGTCGAAGGACATCACCGTGCAGAGCGGGTCGGAAGTTCAGCTAACTGCGAATCTGGAAAAGCGCTCACCGTAGCTTTTCATGACGTTCGATATGCGGGAGCGATAATCGCTCGGCCACAGCGGCACCGAAACGAAGAAGATTACACGCTCCTAACTTTCGATTTGCCAGCCGCTCGACGCACCGTACGAACAAATTCTGCGCGTGCTGCATCCGCATCTGAATTTGGGCGACCAGCTACTAACGCCGAATCCACGACGAAGCCCACATCCGCGGTGGGTTGCGTGATTCCAGTCAACGACCAGACTCGGCACGCTGCCACGCCGTCAAGGGGCGGGCGCTGGCTGAGCAGGCTTCGGCATCGATTTGGAATATTCTATTTGTGCCTTAGCCGCAAGCTCCGCGGATACCGCGAGTGCCAGCGCCTTTTCCTCTGATGTTCTATCCATGCAGGGTAGATTGCGGATAAGCACATGAAGCGGGTCGGAAGTATCGAAGCGGACTTCTAAACCGCGTCCTAATCGATGGATTTCGCCCACCGTAATGCGAATGACGCCGTGATTTTTTTGAAGGTACCGGACGCTTTCGTCCACAGAGAGCGCAAGGGACAAACCATCCTTGTGGTTCTTGCCATCCTTCTGAAAAGCGATTTCTTGGACGGCGTCTTTGGCGGGCGTTAGGAAGTTCGACCGACTGCAAGCGCGATAGAGGACCGTAGCGTCGGGCACGAGATCGCCGATGCCAACCGATTGCTCGTCGCACATTCAGCGGCTAGACCTGCAGCCAGGCGAGACGATCCTTCAAGAGGGTGTGATCCGCGTTTGGTTCTAGGCGCGCTTCCACCACGCGTCCGTTCGACATCTGCTCGTAATAGATCGAATAGGAATTCTTCTCCTGACCAAACATCGCTTTCACGCGCTTATCCCGGCCGGCCCTCCAGATCAAGCTTAACTCTCCCGAGTACGGTTCGATCTCGACGCGATCGACGTCCTGCGCTTGTAGCTGCGCGAGGGCTTCCGCCGCCGCGATGATCGCGGTACGACTCGGCCTTTGTTCGTCGGCGGACTCGTACAGGTCCGTGTCGGAGATCGCGTCGAGCAACTTGTTCAGCAATCGGAACTGCGGAAGCGCAAGCGAAGTTGCCGAAGTCGTGAGGTCCAATGATCTTGCGGGCGCACTCACTTCTTAACCTCGCTTTCCCCCGGAACCTGCGAATCCAAGCGCATTTGGTCGGCAACCTTAATTCGCTCCGTGAGCCATGCCACGAGCGCCTTGGCGACGTTCACATCCATCACGACACCAACCTCCACCTCGCGCAAGATGCCCTCCGTGCCCCGCCGATGTTCGATGATCTCCGGCCCCAGTTGTCCGTTCTCGACGGCTTGAACCGTGACATCCGGCAGCGGCGGCCGCTCGCTGTAAAGGCTCACGAACATCTCGCCCTTGGGAGTGAATCCACCGATCGCGCCGTCGGCGTGGATGACGCGAAAATAGTTGCTCTTAATGTAGTTGAGCGTAACGGACGAAGGGAGCTGGCCCTCGCTCTTATTCGACACCTGATCCCTCCCCGGGCTGGGAACCGTGAACGTTTATACCCCTGAACTCAACGTAGCACAATCGCAGCCTCGCGTACGTCCGTGTGCCCTGAGGGTATCCAGTACGGGCGTACTATCTATTAGACGCACAGCCCCACAGTTTCGTCGCATTGCGCCTTGCGGTGCCGGGGGCGCCGAAAAATACTCGCCGCGGCCCGGCCGAAACGCAGGAGATCCACATCGCTCATCTCGCGCAGGCGGGCTCGCACGTCGTCGAGTTGATACGGCTGGAACCCTACGGAGCCCATGGGCAGTCAACTATGGCGCTACGATTGGACAATCGCATCCGTGTGAGATCCAAGTGGCACCACTTGAGTCGAGCCGAAGAATTGCGATGGGTGGACCCACGGACGAAGGTTCGTCTTCAATCTCTAGCTCCACGAGTTTGCGTGCCAGAACCAAAGGATCTATGCTCTCTCTACCGTGAGTAGCGAAGTAGGCTTTGATCGCGTTCTGTTTGCCCATATATTCGATCCGGTTTCCATCAGGGCACTCCATCCCGGGACAGTCAGCGCGAGACGATTCTACTCTCGGCGACAGACCATCGGAGTATTCAAAACCACGGATCGCAAAAAGAGGCACTCCGTTTTCCATCTGGGCGAACGCCACACTAAGTTGGGGGCCGGGATCCCTTATTGCGTATTTGAATGAATCGGGATCCTCGGCTTGGAGCCGTTTCATTTCGACCAGGAAGCTATCAGAGATTCCTCGCTGGGCGTTGACGACTCGTCCGTCAAAACTTGATGCTGATTTGACGCCGTCAGCGACCAAGTCCTTTACGTAAAAACCGCGGGTCACGTCGCGCTCAATTCCACCGATCGCAAAATAAAAGTCGCCGCTACGATAAATTTTACAGACGGCGGGAGGCCCCGGTGTGCCCCGCCAGGTAGCCTTGCTATCCGCCGCTATCAAAATGAAATTGGCCGAGCGGACGACGACGATCGTGGTCGCGAACGCCGACAGGGGACACAGGAGGATACCGTGCAGGATCCATCTTCCTTGCTTGTTGATAGAAAAGTTCATGGCTTTCGCGGGATCTCGCAACCCGAGTCAGACTCTACCCAGTCCGGACTCATTTGTTTGCACGAATATCGGCCGTCCGGAAGGTCCATGGGCATGCCCCCAACGTCACGCAAACTCCAAGTCCGACCGGTCTTGCGGTCAACCAAGAAGCCCCGCACTTCGCTTGAACCCGTCGAGTCCTGACTTCCGCCAGAGCTAGCGCCAACCGCGACAACCTCATACCGCTGCCCCTCCGAAATCCAACGCGCCGCCAAAAGCAAAGTGCCGCACAATACCACTGTAATCGCAATCTCACGCATCTTCACGGCGCCCCCTTATTATTTATCGTCCGGAGTGTCGTGAACTGGAATCCGTCCGGTTCCGTGGCACAAGTCACAAGCTGAACCGTCCCGCCGAGTTCCGTCTCCGTGACACTTCGGGCATTCCGTTTCGTGTATAACAGCCATGTTTTTCCTCCCGCGAATGTTCCCGATCAACGCGAAGGTTCGCGCGTTGAACTATTCGCTACAATTCACGTCAACGTCGTAGCCACCGATAGTTGCTTTTTCTCCACCCCACGCGTTCGCTTTCAACGTGCCTGTGCAATGTGTACTGCTCGAGGCTCTGACCGTTGTTGAACGAAATAGAGGAGCAAGAGCGTTGACCCACAATCCGAGGGCGATGAGTATTAACAACAACTTCGCTGATCTGTCAGTTCTCATTTTTTTACCCCTTCTCGTTTTTGACCCCAGGGTTCGTCTGGTGTAGCCCGGCGCAGCATTCCAATCAAACTGACTGATGGTACCCGATCTTCGACACATCGAACGACGGCCAGCTCGGAGGTTTTTTGCCTCGTCGAATTTTTGTGATGTAGTAGGTGCAATCCGAAGAATAAAGCCGTTGGTCAAAATCGGTGTATGTTGCTCCTAGTCGAGCCGCGACCTTCAAGTTCTCAAGGCGAAGCGAGCCGTCCTTCGATAGGGAGGGCAACTTTACTGGTTTTAGCCATCTCCCCTCGAAGTCGGCCTCAGCGAGGACTACGTTCAGGGCCGGGCCGTTCCCAAGATTCTTCACGATCCAAACGTCTTCTATGCGCTCAAAAACTAGGACGGGTCGTTTAGAATTCACGAACGCCTTCAGACTAATTACGAACGCTCCGAGCGATACAAGCAATGAGAAAGCTGCAAATACCATGGGCCATCCGAAGGCGTGTGCGGTCGGATGCCCATACGCATGTGCTATACCGAAGCCCATGGCCCCTCCGAAGTGTATGGGCCGCGCCGCGCTAGTGAGCGGTAACCGGCGCCCTCAGCGCAAAACTCGCCAAGGCGACGGTCCAAGGCAAGACCGCCCAAGCCATAAAAATAAAAGCGGTTTTCACAAACGAGAATTTCATCTTGAGAATCTCAGAATTTCGCCATACTTGCCCGAGAAGGTCCTTCACGTACTCGCCGTCTCGCTGGTCGATGAATTGGTCGATGAACTTTGCTTCGGTTCTCTTCGCGATTTCTGAGAAATATACGAGCGAGGATTGACCACCCGAAAGCGCGGGAAACGCGCCGCGGTACAAGTAAACGAGGCTCAGGCCGAGCAAAACAAACGCCAAAGCGGGAGACGCGACCTCCCAGCTCCGTAATGAGCCCACGGACGGGATATGTGTAGCGAGGTAGCCGAGCATCCCAGTATCGACCGCGAGAACTACCGAGGACTTCGCATCAACGCGCGAAAAGAAACTCAAGACGAGTTTCAATTGCTCTTGGCAGGCAGAAGTTAGTTGTTCCGACTCCATTTCTCAATCCTCCCCGATCGCGGCGGGAAGATTACCTCTCAGTTTGTACCTCGTCAAGCAATGGATCCGTCAACTGGTGGTAGAATCCGGCGCGTCGGTCCGTAGGTAAACAATGGCTCTCAAAGACGATTTAAGCTCAGCGGTTGCGAAAATTCTTCAGGATCTGTGGTCAACTGAACCCGGCCGGGTGGTACCGGAACCAGAGGATTTGGGACTTGGAAACGACGCGACGACGCTGGACGCGGCAGTTTTGTACGCCGACTTGTCGGGGTCTACTAACATGGTGGACACGGTCCCCACTTATCAAGCCGCAGAATTTTACAAGTGCTACATGGAGTGCGCCGCTCGGATCATTAAGAATGCCGGCGGATCAGTCACTGCGTATGACGGTGACCGCATCATGGGTATCTTTATTGGGGACCAAAAGAACAGCACTGCGGCCAGAACCGCTCTTGAAATTAATTGGGCCCGCTTTTATGTCATCAACCCAGCTATCAGGAGGCGGTACGGACCTGGCGCATATCAGCTCAATCACGTCGTAGGCATTGATTCAAGTAACCTTTTTGCGTGCCGGATCGGGGTCCGAAATGACAACGATCTCGTCTGGGTCGGTCGTGCGGCGAATTACGCAGCGAAGCTCAGCGCGATATCCGAGGACAACACGACATTCATAACGGCCGAGGTATTTGACAGGATGCTCGACACCTCGAAATATGGCGGCGATCCGTACCGACTGATGTGGAAACAGCGGCAGTGGACCCAAATGGCCCACCAACGAATTTATAGCTCGACTTGGACGTGGTCGCTGTAATTTCACCTGGCGGTCCAAGACCTCTTCGGTGTGTCAGTTTTTCTTTCTGATTGGCGGACCGCCGCGAGAATTACGCGCTGCGCGCCATTCGAACGGATTCGCGTGGAACGCTTGAATTGGTGCCGCGGCCAGGCTGGATACCGTGTGCTCTTCGGATTTTGCGATTCTCAACACTAGAAACGTCTAGCGCTCACAACTTACATTTCCCTGTCGCTTTCGATAAGATGTACAAGAACTTCGGAGTAAGGAACTGGGGCGTGGTTAGACCCACGAAATTTGTATGGGAGTGTGACGCGATGGCCGACGACGATAAGCAAACTGACGCTTCTCAGCAGGTTCAATCGGGCGCTCAGAAAGAGACGGCGGATACTAGCGCTACCGTCACCGCCGAAAACTTTCAACTCACGGAGAGCACTCTCAAGAAAAGCCTCGACACTAGCAAGTTCGAAAAAAGGTGAACATCTGCTTCCCTAGAGCCCATAACAGGCTCGCGAAAAGCAAGCCGACGGAGCCTGCAATAAGCCACGAGGCCCGCTCGAGATCCTGGCCGATGCGCGCGGTGAGCTTGAAATTGGCATCAACGCATCGCGCCAACGATTCTACAAATTTGCCCTGAAATCTTGTCAGCTTTTCTTCTTCCGGCAAATCCCTAATTTCTGATAGTCCGATGAAGGTGTTCGCTTGGGTGCGCAGTTCCGGGAGTATTGCTGGATACTTGTAGTCCTCCAAGAACGCGCAGCGAATCAACAGCACGATGCCAGCAAGGGCCAGAAGCAGTGCAATCGCAAGCCCCCAGTGTGGCAAGCTGAATCCGAAGGTCCCGTTCGCACCTGCGATTGCAGACTCGGCTGTAAATACGAACGCGGCGAAGACCATAAAAAGGCCGATTTTTGTTCGTAACTGCGAAGCGGTGGCGTGAATCGATGCGTCTTGACGTAACCCCTCTTGAAGTAAGAATTCCGTAACTTTCGCGGCCATTTTTCTCCTTTTTACTTTGGCGAGCAGCAAGTTTCATCTCAACGGTACTCTCAGAGCGCTTCTGATTTCTCCGACTCTCCTATGGACAGAACTGGAACTTCGACGATTAGATGGCATTCGCGTTTCTTCAGCAGCGACTCAGCATTGCGGCGTCGCTGGATTCTTGCACAGCACGTGCGACAAGTGAACAGCGTCTCGGGGGTCGAACCGATTGGAGCGGGTATCTGTGCAGCACCGCACGAGCAAACCAGAAACGCGGGTGTTGGCAAAGCGAGCCTCCAAGAGCGTTTTTCGACCGGACTGGATGCCACAGCGCTATTTCCCTCGTCTAAAACCGCCTGTCCTGTGATTTTACGGGTGGGATTAGGCTGCAGTGGCTTGGCGGCGCTCGCTTGCCCGCAAACGGGCGCTTTCCCCAAAGGCTGCGCGGCGGGTGATTTCCTCGGCTGTCGGCGCGTTTGCCGCGGCGATGCACAGGGCTCGCTTCAGATTGTCTTTGCATCTCCGGTAGAGACGAACCGCTTCCATTCGTTTCATTCGGCCAGCCTGCATCAGCTGTGAGAACGCGCCTTCCTCTGCTGGTGTCCAGGTTCGCATTTTTCTCTCCGTTGAATTTTTGCCGGTGCTGTTTCCAAACTTCCCGGGTATGGGATTTATGTCGCGAGAAAAACAAACGCGCCGGACGGGAGGTGGCCGTCCGACGCGCGTGCGAGTCGCCGTTGTTTCTCCGGGGATGCGAGCCCCGGGGACGGACACGACGCGCTCACGCATAGGAGGTAGCGATTTCCAGGACGCTTGTCATCGCCCCTTTCAGGTCGCCGGCCGCCTTTTGTCCGTTCACCTGAAACTCAAACTTTGCCCTTCAAAGAAAAACGGGCCGAAGCGACGCGGATCGCACGGCCCGCTCTGTGTGCGCGGCAGTTGTGGAAGGGTCTTCGGCCCTTTTCGGCACCACCACGCACTTGCTGCCATGCCGAAACTTGTTGAAGTTTGCGATTCTCAATCTACGGTGGAAACGCCGCGCGCCGCACGTTGCTTGCAAATCCCGAAGATGAGTTAGCCACCTGCTTAGAAACCATCTGCGCGATGGATGTGATGTGCGGTGCGAGCGTTGAAGCAATTTGGTTTGCGTCAATCAGACCCGGAAGCGCAAGAGTCACATTCACATTCGGCGATGATGTCGCGTGTGATCCAACCGGCCCTTGTCCGACATACGGATTCGTAGAAGGGTTTCCAAGGAAAGGCGCGTTCGGGTTCAAGCCGCTGTTCTGCAACTGGTAGAGTTGCTGCCAGGTCAAATCCCCGGTCAACGCGCTGGCCGCGAATGATGTATTGGCTGGAAGCGCGTACTGAGAAAAAGAACTTCCATTCTGCTGGAAGCCAGTCCTGAGCGTGTTTGCGATTGAACCATTCGATGCAAATGAAAAGTTTTCCGACAGCGGCGCGTGATACTGGTTGTGCGCCATCGCGTAGGTGACGCTCTGTTGGAAGCCTTGGGGACCGCCGCCGAAGATGCTCGAAATTCCACCAGCAATAAGACCGATTGCCCCGCCGATCGCCGCGCCTATCGGACCGCCGACGATAAGACCTGCCAGCGCGCCGCCAGCGCCCGCCTCAAGCGTGCCGCCTAGCTTACCGGCAGTCGTACGCGCCTGTCCCGCGTTGATGATTCCAGATGCAGCTATTCCAAGCCCCGGAGCGGCTTGACCGAATGTACTGAGAGCACTTGAAAGGCCAGAAGGAAGCCCGCTGATGCCAGAAAGCAACGTTGAGGCTTTTCCAGCGAGCGCCGCGGCACCAATCGCCATCGTGGATTCATTTCCTGTGGCAAGACCGAGACCGAGCGCCGCAGCGCCCGCAGCGAACGGACTCGCCGCGCTTAGAATCCTGCCGAGCGTCGATACGGACGCGGTTGATCCGCCCGCGCCGCCGGCAGACGGACTCCCCGACCCTCCGAACGGATTGAGATTCCCAAAAAAGTTGCCGAAGCCGCCGAGCAGGCTATTTGCTCCGAAGAAGTTCCCGAGACCGCCGCCCGGTCCACCTCCGGTCTGCGCGACACCAAGGGTTGTGAGATAAACCACTTGGGCCGCGACATTCATGGTTCCAACTTGTCCCGGCCCGCCACCGATACCACCGCCCGCGCCACCACCTATCGCTCCCGGCCACCAGCCCGGAGTTCCGCCAGGCCCGATCACGCCACCAATCTTTCCGGTTATCGTTCCCCAGATTCCACCCGAAGTGCCGCCTGCAGACTTCTTCCCGCTGAACAGGTCTGACAATGCTTGAAGCTGCGACCCGATCAACTGTTCGAAGATTTTCTTCACCGGACCGAGCGCGATGTTCTCTACGTCCTTCAGCAGTGTTTGCGCGAAGTCTCGAGTCTTCCCGGAAATCAGGCTTTCGAACAAGCCGCCCGCTTCGTCCTCATACTTTTTGTCCGCATCCGCGAGAGTCTTATTTCGGTCCATCGCCAGTTTCTTGACCGCATCGGAATACTCTTGCTGTGAGATGAGTTGTTTTTTCAGGGCTTCATTCAGCGAGTCGAGCTCGTCCTGATAGTGCTCCGCGTCAATCGAAGCCTGCGACCGAAACAAGTCTTCGTGTTCCTTGTTGATCTGTGCGAGAAGGTCGGCTGCGTTAAGCGGTGGCTTTCCGGCGGGACTTACGATACCTGCCAAATAATTCGTGGTGCTTGGACCGGAGCCGATTCCAATGTCCGGAGCACCGCCCCGACCGGGATTCAGGAGACTATTCATCAGAGCTTCCGCGCTACGCGCATCTCTGACGGATGAAAGATTTCCGCGTGAAGGGTTCAGTCCGAATTCTTCATAGAGCTTTAGCCTTTTCTCAAGATTTTCCGTGCGTTTCTTCTCCAAGTCGATAAGCGCCTGTGTCTGATTGATTTCCTTCAGAGTCGCGGCCGCTTTTTCTGTTTGGCTCGTTTTTTCCTCTTCTGCGAACTGCTTCCGCAATTCGATCAGCTTGTATTGCTGCTCGCCACCGGCAGCGATCACCTGCTGCGCGCGGAGCGATGGTCCGGCCAGGCCGTTGTAGTAGGAATTTAGACTGTCTGCCAAAGCTCCCGCAGACGCGGCGGTTGGCGTGAGTCTCGACAGTTCGCCTCCCACATCAATGCTGGTGCGGCCTATCCGGTCCCTTGCGGCATCGGCGTTCGCTTCGGCGGGATTCGTGAACGATTTGTACACAAATCTGACAATGTGAACGCCCTTGAAAAATCCCGTCGCCAGAAACTCTTCGATTTGTTTTTTCGCGGAATCCGTTTGAAGTTCAAACTTCCTCAGAGACTCTTCGCCTTTGTCGAGTGTCTGAGTCATTCCTGTACCGATAACGAGGCCGGACTTGTCGATTGTGTTGAGAAGTTGCCCGAAATTCACATCGTTGCGGAGAACGAGCGCAGCGAGTTCTCTGTTGCGTCCACCGAGCGCGTCCATCGCGACAGCCGTGCGTGTCGCCTGGTCTGGAATCGCGCGCAAAGCTTGTGCGAAGTCGGAAAGGATCTGCCCGGCAGGACGAAGATGATTGCTTGAATCGGTGACTTCGACGCCGTATTGGTGAAGGACGCTGACAAATTTGCCTGTTTCTTCGCGGCCTTCTTTTCCCTTGATGATGAAATCGCCGAGCTGGGCTTGCAGGCGCGAGAGTCCGGTCGTTACAGTTCCGGCGTCGAGGCCCAACAATTTCGCGGCCTCGTTGTATTTTTGGACCTCTCGCGTCGTAAGACCGGTAATGGCCGCCGTGTTTTTCAGCGCTTCGTTCTGGTCGATCAAATCCTTGGCTGAGGCCGTGGCAGCAATTCCGACCGCCGCGACTGCCGCAGCAAGGGCGCCGGCCGCTATCGTGCTTCCGGGAATCGACGAAAAAATAGATGACAGCCCGCCGCCGAGTCCGCCGCCTGCCTGTGCCCCGTAATACTGCACGTCGCGTCCGGTCCGAAATGCCGCGCCAGCCGCGCCACCGAGATAGCGGTTTACAAGTGAATCAAGGACGCGACCGATACCTAGTATCGCTTGCTGTGAAGCCTGCCCCAGAGCTGCATTCGTACCGGCAGTTACACCAACCGTCCCGGTTTTTATAGCATTGGCCTGGCGCTCACGCTCCAAGGTCATCGCTTTAAGAATCGAAAGCTCTTTCGTGGAGATTTCGTTGAGCTTGTTATAGCCGGAAAGCTGCCGGTCAAGGATTGCCAGGAGCTGGGTTCTCTGTGCGAGGACTTCCTTGTCGCCCGAGATGCCTTGCGCAACGCTCGCGCGGATTTGCGCAGCCATCCGCTTCCAATCGTCGGCGATTTGATTGGAAACAGTCTGTGCCTGCTGACGAATCTGCTGGAACGCGGGTTGTACAGCGCCGGCAAGTTCCGGCTGAGAAATTCTGAATGAAATGATGGGTCCCGGGATGCTTCCCATTATTTTTCTCCGTTAAACTTCTTGATGTACGCGACGAGTCGGTCGTTCGCGGCGATGTCCTCGCGATCCAGCGCTTCGAGTTCCGCCTTGACCTCTATCGCCGAAACGCGAAGAGCTTCCAGGGCGGTTATATTTCCGTCCGACACCGCGAGCGCCGCAACTATCCACTCGCGGCGTCTTCGGGCATCGGCACGTCTTGAATCGCGTTCGCGACCCTCGCGGGTGTGACGCTCAACCGTTTTCGTCAGCTGACGCCGGCGGAGGTTCGTGAAGAAACTTTTCATCGGAGCACGTCGCGCGAGGCGATTTCTGTCACCTGTCGGGCCGCCTCGAAATTCTCGGTGCGCAATCCTGGTAGCGCGTCGAGCACGGCCTGCGGCGTAATTCGCTGAACGAATCTTGGGAGCAGCGGCTTAATCTCTGGCAAGCCGGCATCGCGTAACGAGGAGCGCGAGTCGCCGATCAATCTGTTCTCCGTTTCCGAGAGAAGCGAGATTTTCCTCAGCACTGAACTCAAGTCGTCGAGCGGCACTTTGAACAGTGTCGAGGCCAGCTTGGTGGCTTCCGCGACTAGTCGACACTGTTCGTCGCGCACCGATTTGTATGCCGGGTGCTCGGCGATCTGCTTTACGATCAGTCCGAGCGCGTGTTTCTTTTTGTTGAGTTCGCCCGTAAGCCGGTCACTTTCGACGGTAAGTTCGTGAATGGATTGATTGATCTGCTGCGTTAGCACGTCATTGTTCGAGCGCAGCAGACTCATTCCTTGTGGAACGCCCTGTTTGGATAACGCGTCTAGTCTTGTGACTTCTTCGGAAAGGCGCAATGCGTTGACTCGCACCAACCGAGAAGCTTCGTTCACGGCCGCGTCCGCTTCGGCAAGTTCTGAGGCGATGGTTTTTTTCTGGCGTTCCTGCGTTTCCAGAGAGGCCAGTTCCGCTTTCAGTTGTTCCTTTCGCAGTTCCGCTACTGTTGTCACGTTTTTCTCCTTTTGCTGTGCTGAATATGTGAATCTCACAATCTAGTTGCCAGTCCCGCCGGTCACTTCAATTAGCGCGGCGAAGTCGCGCCAACTCTTGTCCCGTCATTTCCACCTCCGTTACATCGCGCGCGTTCGTGACCGTCACCGAATTCGCGTATCAGCGATTTCACTAGATAGACCCCGTCGAGAAATTCGCGCACGGAAACGGTCGCATTCGAACACCAATCCTCGATATCCTCCGTAAACGCTTCACGTGGCGAGATCACGATCGCATAGCGTTTGTTTTCGCTGGTGGGCTCGACACCTACGCATTCGCTACCGCGCGCAACGAAAAATCCCGCAGCATACAAATCAGAAGTGAGCCAGTTTCCGTCGCTGCGTTGGATCGGTTTTCGATAGATTTTGTATGTCCTAATCATTTGTCACCCGCACGCGACATGCCTCGATAACTTCAGAATGATCAAACAAAAACGCGATCGCCTTTTTCAAAGCTAGTTACCCGTTCCGCCCGTCGCCTCGACCACGTAATCAACTTCGATGGAGGTCGGACCGGCCGCGCTAGTCGTGTACTCGAGCGCCGCATTGTCCGAAAGTTCCCACCGGGCGGTTCCTGACTCCGTGTGTTGGTTGGCTGCGAAAACCCACTGTTTCGTGTTCGTGGCATTCACTGAATCGATCAGCGAAACATTCGTTGCTGTGCCACCAACGGAAACGACGTAGCCAAGCACGGTTATCCGTTTTCCTGCGCCAGGCGCAGCAACCAGCTGAACGCCCGTCCCTGCGGCGACCTGAAGCGCGCTTGCGTGAAGTTGCATGACTTCTCCTTACGCGCGGATATGCACGCGATGGGTCGAGTTAAGTGTTTTGAGGGATTCGAGGACTACCGAATACAGGAGAACCATCGTGCGACTTTGAGTTTCAACTCCTCGTCGGTCTCACGAGCGAGTTCTTTCGCAAGGCCCTGAAAATCAGCGAATTTCGACCGCTCGAAAGCGTGGAGGATCTTGCCTTTGAATTCCCCGCGTTCGTCGTCGAACGGGCAGGCGTCGGCCAGATGAAGGTGCAGCGAGTCATCCATCGGCACACCGTTCTTTTCGTCGAGTTCATCCGCGGCGCCGTGTAGTTGGCTGAACAGCTTCGCCCTGACCGAACTGCTGCGATCGACGATAGGCGCTGCGAACATTTTTCGAAGATGTCCGGCTATCGCGCGATGTGCAGTCGCGCAGTCGGAACACACCCGCTTTCCGTGACAGCCGAGCCCCTCCGGCATAGCGCAGCCGCAGCGCGCGAGCGAGTGATCGTCTGCACAGAAGAAACACCAGGTTCCTGCTTTGCGAATGCGCGATTCTCGCAACTGGATGTCGCCGGAGAGCGCCAACAGCAAGGTCTCGGCGTTCTTAACATCTCGTGCTTTGTCGTTCATCGTTTCGCACTCCTCTAAAAATGGCGTTTTGGCGTCCGGAAGAATCGGTCGTCTTTCCAACTCGGCGCGGTGTCGCTAACTGTGGCCCCGTCCACAATTAAGAAGCCGGCACTCGAATTGGAGTCCTTCATTTCGAACGCCAGCAACGCCGTCACGATTGCGTAGTCGTCGTGCTGCCCGCGCGGTGCGGCGATAGAGTAATTGCCGCCCGAAGTGCGCCTGGATTCGAGCATCCTCAGCTCGCGAAGGCATTCCGGGTGATCTAGCAGTCCAACGCGCCCTTGGGCGAGTGCCAGTTTCAGATTGAGCAGAATTTCGGGTTTGCTGCGACTGGTGAACGGTTTCTGCGAAACCGTGATTCCACGCTGCGCGAGCAATTCCCGCAGAAACGAATAGCCGAACTGATCGCCGACGACCGTCGTCAAGCCGTAGGACTTCAAAATCAGCGCGATCTCGTCGCATACTTCGCCGACACCTGAACGCGACCAGCCGCGTAACAGGTCGAGTTCGACAGTCGCTGCATCGCTGGATGCGCGCATGGTGCGATGACCGATTGCGAGCGTGAACTTGTCGCGGCCACTCAAACCGCTGGCGTCCAGAGCTGCGCAATAGCTGCCCTTGAAAGCTTTCACCAGCGCCCGTTCACGAACGCCAGAGCGAACGGCGGCCGCGATATCAGTCTCTGGCAGGAACGCATCCACGTCCGAAAGCCATTCGGCGAGAAATTCTCTGCGATAGTTCTGTGGATCGCTTTGCTCTTCGCGCGCCAGATCCTCTGCAGAGATCATCGGGTTCATGAGCGGGGTAGGGCAGTGGAGCACCAGGCGATCATTCGTTTCAGCGCGCCGTTCCCAACGCTCATACAGCACGCCCGCCTTGACCCATGGCGATCCCAATAGAATCAGCTTTCTGGTAGGGAACTGGACCATCGCCGGCGTAAGCGACCGCACGACTTCTTGGTCTACGTCGCTGCCCTCAAATCGGTAGACGCCCACTTCGTCAAGCAGCGCAATTGGCGCCGTGATCCCGCGTGGTGCGCGGTATGAGCAGGTCTGTACGGACAGGACGAAGCCATTAGTGAGTTCGATTGATTGTTTGAACAGCTCGTGAACCTGACCTCGCAGAACTTCCGAAGTCTCGTAGAACGAATGCAGATAACTCATGATCTCGCGCGCTGTGTCGCGAACTTGGGCAATGATCGGGACGTGCAATCGGTCGCTCTTGGCAGCGAAGCGGCGGTAATCACCCGTGTGCAGCTTGTAGACTAGATACTTGCAACAGGTCTTGCTGCCCTGCGCGCGGCGTCCTTTGACCGCCACCAGCTCGCGGAAGTCTCTCGGGACGTAATCGTGAACGCCAGTCATGGCACGCCAGGCTTCCAACTCCGAAGGATTCAGTTTCTCGCCGTCAAACGCTTTGTATGCTACGACCCATGCGGGCGAGATCGGCTCGCCAATGACGTCGGCGCAAAACGCGGCGAATGAGATTTTCTTAGATACTTTCATCGGCGACCGATTCGTCCTTGTGCTCTTTTTCGGCAATATCTTGAAGCGTTGCTTCCAGTGTCCGGGTGATGTTTCGCGGCGTACGTTCGAGTCCGGCCGAGATCAAGTTCAGGCGCAGGGTATTTGCGTAGGTCCCAATGACCTTCAGGACGGGTTGAACCTTGCCCTCATCGTCGGCCAGTCCCTTGGCTTTCACGTGCTCGAGACCGACCGCAAAGACTGCCAGGCACCCCCGCGCAACCCAAAGCAGGGCCTCCTTCGATTTGGTAAGGTTTTCGCGACCACCCGCGTCAGCGATCCAGCCTTCATAAAAACCGTCAATCAGCGCCTGCAACTCGTCGAAGCCTTTCGGTAGCCGTCCTGCCAGCGTGTCTGCACTCTGGGCACCGTGGCGTAATGCTGGCTTACCATCGCGAGCCTGGTTGAATTCGACGATGTTTCCGCGGCGAGCCTTTCGCTGCGCGTCCGTGACTGGTGGTTTCTTCTTACGCGGCATCGCGCGCCTCCGGCTTGCGGTCGTGATGGCAGAGAAACGCATTCAGGGCCGACGCCGGGATCAGGATGATCTCTTTCGTGAGACCGCCGGCAGGAATGCGTCTGTGGGCGATCTGTGGCAACCAGCGATAGAGCGTTGCGCGGCTAACGCTCAGAAGTCGCGCTGCCTCGGCCATTCGAAATTGCTGCTCGACGGGCGAGCCGTTGGACACTGGCGTGGACAGCGCTCTAGAACGCTTCGTTTTTGTTGGGTTTTTCATCTGTTTTTCAGCTTGGCTCATACTTCATGAGGCGGTCTCAGCTAGGTCCGCCTTAGAATTTGCGTTCGGGCAAGAAAAAAGCGGCCACAGTGGGCCGCTCAGTTCGTCGCATCGTCACATCGCTTGAATTCTTCGAGTAAGAATTACATAGTATTTTCTACACGCACACGCTTGCGCTCGGTGCGGGTTTATTTTGCCTTTCGAATTCGCTTTTCAGGTTTTGAGTCGGTCAGTAAACAAAGCTTTTCGCTTTTGCAGTTCGGTCGTACGTTCTGCTTCCAACGAATCAAACTGTCTGCTTCCTCACTTTGCTTCCTCCGTCTGCTTCAATACTTCAACTGCTTCTTCTTTTACGTACCGCCTACTTTACTAGTCGCTTTACCACTGACTTTACCTCTAGATGTAATTTAGCTTTACCGCTAGATGTAAACTGGCTTTACTGCTGAGGTAAATTAGCTTTACATCTGCGACGGCGAAATTCCTCATCTTTTCTCGCGTCCTCGGCATCTCGAATCCTTCTTTGTGCGATGAGTTGTTCGGCGATGTGATCCTTCGGGCCGTCCTGCTTCCGTCCCTTCACCTTGCTATTGATCTTCGGTCTGACTTGTTCAGGTGTTGGGAATCCCGTCCCATAGATCCCATTGACCAGGTCGTAGCGATCCAGAAACGCGTCTTCCGTGAGATCGCCGATGGCGTATACCGAACTGTGCTGCCCTTTACGTCCGCGTGTCTTGTGGAACAGCCCCCAGCAGTCACAGATCACCCAGAGCGCGTGAATCGCAATCGGCCTTGAGACGCCCGCGCCATATTGAATATCTTCCAACGAGAGTTCTTCCTCGTGGTTGTCCCAGCCGACCGTTTTCCGGAGCAAGAACAAAAGCACGCTTCGTGCCGCGTGCGGTACTTCTGAGTCGCAAAGAAGCTCGTCAAATACCCAGTTTGGAACTGGTGACGAATTCTTGAGAAATATCGTCCTCAGATACCGCTTTTTTGACCCAGGACTGTCATCCTGAGCATCGGGTGGGTTCGGATTGGCCATGGCAAATCACAGGCCGGCATCCGCAGGGATTTTGGGAATCTCAAAATCACGAGGTACGCGCTCGGCTACCTCGATCTGCGCTTTGGCGATCGCATCCTTACACTCGGCGATCCGGTCGATTGCCGACAGCAACCGCGCAAACATCGCGTCATCAACAGAGACGGCACCCTTCTCAACCCGTGCGCACCATGTTTGGGTCTTTCCAAATTCAAGCGCCAACTCGGTCTGATTAATCCCTTTCCGACGCCGCAGCGCTCTAATCTTTCCGTGTTTATTCATTTTTTCAGTTCTCCGATTTCGGCCCAGGTACCGCTGGGTATGTCTAGGTACGCGCGCAGCACCTCTCGAAAGATCGAGCTTGGAAGCTCGCTCGGGGGAGTCGAGTTCATTTCGTCAGAATGCGGGCCGGCGTGAAATCCGGTTACGATTTCGGGCCACGTCTGATCAATCTTTGCGAGTGCTGCGGCCTGGGCGCGAAGATCAACCTTGTTGACGACGCGAGCCACGGTGAAGTCCGCCGGCGCATCTGCTCGGAACGGTCCTTTTGTGGGATGCGATGCGTTCTCCGCGTTTCGGTCTGGAATGATCGAAAGCAGCGGAAGGTTGATGAATTTCCAGTACCCCAATGCAGCTTCCATCGCGTCGGGCGTCCGAGCCTTCAGGGCTACACGGAGTCGCTCGCCTTTGAGCGTCGGCATGCTTTCTCTTGCGGCGCGGCGTCTGAAGTCAGCAGTAATTTCGTCCTCGTTCCACGCAAAATTTCTGAGTTCGATCAACCGGTCATCTGCGACGATCCGGGAAAACTCACGGCGGTCTGCGCCATACGCCGCAACCTTGTCGCGCGCCGCGGCTTCTTTCGAGCCCGCGTCTGTCCAGCTGCCCTTGCGATTTCTCAGGCGATAAGCGCCGGCAGCATTTCGCATCACGCCTTCAGCGATGTGGGTACGCTGAGTGTTGTGCACGATCGCAGGGTCGACGTAGTCGCTGCGCTCGTTTTCTAGGAGTTCGACGTAACGAGGCAGATGCGTTCGCGGGCTGAGGTCGAAGTACCTGAACGTCTTATCGATACCCTGCTCGACTTCCCTTGCGCTCAGGTGACGGTGACGCTTGCAGTCGAATTCGGCCGCCTCGGGAAAAAGGGGCGCAAACAGACAATACTTTCTGGACATGGCTTCACCCATTTCATTTTTCAGTGCTGAGATTTTTTCGGCCCGTTACCGAGTCGAATCGCCCTGCGTTTGACCGTGCAGGTCCGGCTCTAATACCTTTGACGCCTAATATTATTCAAAGGTTGCCGCGATGTCCAGAAATTTCGTTCATTGAGCTAAATTATTTCGTCCGGTGCGCTCGCGCCACGTTCAGACCGAGGCTTTTGTGATTCTCAAAATCGCGCTGCGTTTTGGCTTAGGCCAGCGCCATTCCTACCGCGCGGCTTTTTTGCCGTGCGGGGATTGCCAAGGGATCTCCCTTCCAGCATTTTGCGATTCCCAAAATCCTGAGAGGTGTCACACGTCCGAGCACGTTGGCCAATCCGCCTCGGACCGGTCGCGGATGTGAAAGACTGGTTGAACAACTACCAAGCCCTCGAGAAAAGTCCGGTTGTCACGATTAACACAGCCGTCGTTCGAATCGTAGGAACTGAGTTGGAGTTGGATCGCGGGCTTGATGATTACGCGGCTTAAGTGAAAAATGGCGAATCGAAACACGACATACCGTACTTCTTGACTCCCGCCTGAATGCCGCGTTACGCAGTCGTACTCGCGCGAGTGCGACTGAAGAGTGAAGGCTGCTGTTTTATCTACGGGATTCGGGAGGAAAGGCCGCTTTTACAAGACAGCGGCCCGAGGCCGGAGTAGCGCTTCGTTGGGTTTCTCGGCTGCACTCAAAAGCGATAGGTCTTGTACGGGTCGAAACGGTTGGTGTTCACAGTCAGAGCCTTGGTCGGTTCCAGTTTCTTGCTCTTGTTCAGATGCGTTGCCGGCGCTTTTCCAACTTTCTTTGGTGCCATTTGCTTACCTCCTATTGTTCAGTCTGCTGATGGGCCGCGGCGGGCCGGGGCCGGAACGGTCCTTCGGCCCTATTTGCGGCGAAGGGGTTTCGTATGTTGCAGCGTCTTGGCCTTTTTCAGTTTAGTGGTTGCCTTCTTCGATGCCATCGTTCTCTCCTTTAATCGGACCGCTCCCGCAGACCGTCGTGTTCAACAGTGAATGCCCCTGTTGAGTCTTCGAATTATTGGACAGCAGGCAGTAATTCCCTGCGTACGGTTAGTGACTTGGTGTGTTGCAGCTTTTTGGCCTTCTTGAGCGACTTGGTGCTCTTTTTCTTCGATGCCATGGTTTTTCTCCTGGTTTCGGATCGCCCGACGGGCGGTGACGTCGTTATATGCAATTCCCGAGCCAATGTAAACAACTGGGCTTGCCGCCGGTATCCCGCTTCGATTCTTCCATGATGCCTGTGAACGCCGACCAGTCCCGCGAGTTTGGCGTTGAAATATTCACCATTAATTGAAATATTCAACGGACTTGCGCTTTCAAATTCCCCGTGATATTCCAGTCGCGTGACTGACCTTCGCATCGGAACTTCTGCTTTTACCGCCACCTTCACTTCTCCGACGTCAACGACCGGATTAGATCAATATCCAATTTTCCTTTGGCACCCCATCCAGTCACGCCTTCTGGGATCGCCGGTCGGAACTTCTCATAGAGACTGAATACATTCTTCGAAAGCTCCCCCAGCCCGAAGATTTTCGCGACATCACGCATTTCTGCACGAACATTATCGAGTGAGTCGCCGAACCTACTTTCCCAGGGCTCCCTCGATCTTGACGCTATCTGATGCTGTATCCGTATATTTACGCGTTAGTGCTTGACACCTATCCGTAATAGTAATACAAGTACCGGCATTTTATAGGAGGGTTACCGTGCGCCTTCGCTGTTTCGCCTCTGCTCTCGCTTTCCTGTCGTGTATTTTCGCCTTACCAGCCAGTGCTCAGCAAACCCCGACCGCCGTCACCAGAGACCCTCAAGCGGTGTCTATACTCGTTCAGTCATTAAGTACGGCGGGCGGTATGTCGGCTCTCGCGGCTATTCAAGATTTCACGGGGACCGGAAACATCACCTACAACTGGGCGGGTACATCGGTCGAAGCTCAAGCGACTGTGCGAGGCATGGGCACGCAGTGTTTCCGCTCGGATTCGAGTTTGCCTGCGGGTACCAGAACATGGGCGGTCTCGGGTCTATCCGCTGTTCTCGTCAGCCCTGACGGCACAAGACAGCCGTCCTCCTCGTACAACCTCGCAAATGCTGGCAGCCTAACGCTCCCCTACGTTCGCGTCGCGTCGATCCTGGCAGATACCACCACGAGTATCGCGTATCTAGGAACAGTTGCAACAGCTAACGGCCAGAGCTACGACATCCACTTCGCCCCGAATCTTTTCGGATCAAACCCGGTACCGCCAGGGATTGCAGGAGTTGGTGCATTTGATCTTTTCATCGATTCCACATCCTACCTGGTAGTTGAGTTGCTGGAGACGGTGCCTTCCGATTCAACATTCCAGCAGACCTATCTTCACGAGGTTGACTTTTCGAGCTATCAGCGGGCCGGTGGGATTCTTGCTCCGATGGCTATCGCGGAAAAGGTAGGAGGGCAGCAGACATGGTTCATTCAACTGAGTTCTATTTCGTTCAACAGTGGCCTAACGCCTGAAACATTCACACCGTAAATAGTACGCACTTTGAGTGAGCGCCGGTAGCTTGTGAAGAAACCGTGAAGTGTATCTCTGACAGTATCGAACTGGAGGGGCGAATGATTCGGCACCTGAGGTTTTTGATGCTCGTTGTCATTTCGTTCGTGCGGCTCGCCTCCTCTCATGCGTCTGGTGCGCAGAGCTACGCTACTGACTTCGGAGCATATCAATGGACGACCCCAATTCCAGTCACTGGTGGATACACGGATGCAGCGAACGGGAACCTTCACATAGAGATTCCTATCGCGTCAGTTCCTGAGCGCGGGAATGTCCCGTTCGTTGCGAAACTGGTGTATGACTCTCATATTTGGCAACAAGCGCGTGTGGCTGGGTTCCTGTCCTGGCAGCCAACGAATGTTCCCAACTCGTGGGGAGGCTGGCGGCTAATAACATCTGCTGGAACCGGCGGAAACGTGACCTATCAAGTCTACAGCGGCACCTGCACGATCCTCGTAGGAAAGCAAGAAGGCCATCCGCCGTACACTCAATATAGCAATTTCACTTGGACTGCACCCGACGGGCGCAAGATTCCTTTCGGAGGCTACACCTATTATGATAACAACGACGGATGCGGTCCTGCAGTAACGAGCATGAGCGGCACATCCACGGATGCTTCTGGTTATCACATTTCCGTAATCGGCTACACGTCCGCGATTGTGCACGCTCCAGACGGAACGCAGATCTTTCCCGCTGTCGAAGACACAAATGGGAATTATTATTCCGCTCCCAACAGCAACGGCGATGTCACAGACACGCTCGGCAACACTCCGATCACAACCACCGTTAACGGTTCAACGATCACGTATGCAGTGATGAACTCTCAGGGAAGCACTTCGAATTACGTAATCACCACGGAAAGCATTCCGATCGATAGTGATTTTAAGCAGTCAGGAGTAACAGAATATAGCGGATCAATCACCGTGATCCAGACAATTCAATTGCCGGATGGCACGACCTACAACTTCAGCTACGACCAAGGCTCCACCGGCACACATTTCGGGACGCTTACGGCCATGACGCTCCCTACCGGTGGTTCGGTAAGCTACGGCTACACGAACTTCGCAGACGCCTACGGAAACCAGACTGACTGGCTTACGAGTTATTCATTTAACGGGGGGACCTGGACGTTTGCTCCTACCGTTACCTCGCTCTGTACAAGTTCATGTACTCAGAAAGTGGCTGCTACCGGTCCGGCACAAGAGACAGCTACATATGCTTTTTCGCTGAACACGGCGGGTTCCTGGAATACGAGCTTGGTTCAAGGCGATACCACTTTGACCACAGCGTACAACTTCAGCAATTTGCCATACGTTGTCCCGACGACTTCAAAGATAAGCCGCACTGTTCCGGGCGGAACGGTATCCAAGACAACAACCTTCACATTCGACTCATCAAATTTGGGAAACATTACCCAAGTCAGCGAATCGAGTTACGGGGTTTCGGCATACCGGACGACGGATTACACTTACCTATCGAACTCCGATAACAACATGGTCAACAAGAAGCAGACCGTCATCGTCTGCGCCGGGGCCGGGCCCTGTTCGAGCTCGAATTACCTTTCCATGACGCAGATCAACTACGACACCCCACCAGGGACATCGTCGATCACGGGCGTGATCCAGCATGACGACACCAATTTTGGAACGTCCTACACCGCGCGAGGCAATCCGACTCAGATTGAGCGTTTTTATTTAGGTGGAAACACTACCGCAACGATGACCTACGATATGACCGGTCAACTTCTTTCGTCGACGGATAATAACCTCAACAAGACGTCACTCAGTTATGCGGACCATTACAACAACGATTCGTCTTCGGGCCCTACCCCCGCTACTCCTGCCGGACTGACCAATGCATACCCGACGACAATCACTTTGCCTGCGCCGTTTAGCTGGACAATCACCGCGAGCTATTACCTGTATACGGGCCAGAAGTCGACTGTGACGAATCAAAACGGAGTTACGACAACAAACGATTACGTGGACTCGTTCAACCGCCCGACGAAATCCGTCACCCCGACAGGATCTGGCTTGCCGAACAGTTGGCGAGAGATTGTTTACAACGCCTCCGAAACGAACGTCGACTTCTATTTGGGTATCCAATCCAACAGCCCGACGACGAGTTGCGGTACGACCGGCCCTTGTCGCCAAGACGAAATCCAGTTGGATACATTCGGGAGGCCCACCAAGCGGATTCTCGTGAGCGATCCAAGCGGCGCAACCACGGTCACGACTTCTTACAACACCGATGCAAGAGTGTCGAGCGTGACGAACCCAGAGCGCTCACAAACAAGCAAGACCGACGGGAGCAATTCTTTTGTGTACGATAGCCTGGGAAGGATCACTCAGGTCACACACAGCGACGGGACCTCCAGCTACATCTACTATGGGGCTTCCGTGACTGGCAGCGGGGTCGGAGGAATCGCCAGCATGCTTTGCTCGACCGGTGGTCCCGGCTACCCCACGCTTTATGTTGATGAATCCGGAAAAATGAGGCAGGCGTGGACCGACGCTTTTGGCCGGACTATTGAACTAGACGAACCGAACAACAGCGGGAGTCTAGCGGTAAACACTTGCTATACCTACGACCAGCTCGGAGACTTAACGGGGGTAACCCAAGGGGCTCAGACGCGAACCTACAGCTACGATGCGCTTTCTCGACTTACGTCGTCCGTGACACCGGAAACCACGACCAACTACGGATATCTTACGGCTAATCAAACACTCTGCAGTGGCAATCCGAATCTTCCATGCGTGCGATCAGACGCCAGACATACTCCCATCGATTACGCTTACGATCAGCTCAACCGTTTGACTGGCATCACTTACACGGACGGAAAAACGCACGCCATCGGCTATACGTATGACGCCGGAACAAATCAGAAGGGATTTCGGACAGGGATGACGGATGGGTCGGGCTCGACGACGTGGAGTTACTATCCGAATGGCTGGCTACAGAACGAGCAGCGCACTATCGCTGGAAAGACCAACACCCTTTCGTACACGTACAACGGGGACGGCACCGTTGCTAAGATCACCTACCCGAGCGGAAACGCGGTCACGTATGGAATTGGCAGCGATGAACGATCAACTACTGCGACGGATGCGACGCACAATTTAAACTACGTTGCCACCGCTAGTTACATGCCGCCTGGGGAACTGAGTTCCATGATTTTCGGCAAGGCAACAGGTTTCAACGGAATCACCGACACTGCGGGTTTCAACAGCCGTCTGCTCTTCACCGGCGCGACCGCCAGCACATCCTCTGCGACGGCGCAGAACGTGTCGCTCAGTTACAATAACAATGGCACCGTCAGCGCCATTCAGAATAACGTGACGTCGGGCTTGAGCGAATCGTTCACGTACGATTCATTGGACCGGATTTTATCTGCGGCAACGAGCGCTACCTCAGGGGCAGGCTGTTGGGGGCAAAGTTTTGGGCCATCAGGTACTCCTCCGGCGGGGCCTCCGGATGATCGCTGGAGCAACCTTACGGAAATTAACGTAACACAATGCACCGCGAGCAGTCTGAGCGTTACCGCAAGCAGTGCGACAAACCAGGTGACGACTGCCGGGTACGGCTACGATGTAGTGGGAAATATGACAGCGGATGGACGGACCGGCTACGCCTACTCGTTTGACGCCGAGAATCACATGACGCAAGCTTCAGGTACCCCGAGCGGGACCTGGGCTTACACTTACGACGGTAATGGCCTGCGGGTAGAAAAGACCAACGGGACAATAGGGACGCTTTACTGGCGCGACCTCGCAGGCAACACGGTTGCGGAGACGGACTTGACCGGCAGTACGACGGACAGCGCCTACAGGGAGTATATTTTCTTTGCGGGCCAGCGAGTAGCGCAACGAGATGCTACGACACCCACGCCGAATGTCTATTTCTATTATACCGACCAAGTAGGGAGCACGACGGCCATTTCGACGGCAGCGGGCGTGTCCTGCTATCAGGCAACGTTTACTCCGTATGGACAGGAAATGGCGACGCAGACGACGTGTTCGACCAACTACAAGTTTACGGGTTACGAGCGTGACGCCGAAACGGGGTTCGACTACGCCTTCGCTCGCTACTATAATTCGAGCTTGGGCCGATTCATGAGTCCCGATCCCCTTGCTGGCAGTATCGCGGATCCGCAAACGCTGAATCGATACGCGTATGTCGGAAACTCGCCCACCAATTTCGCCGACTCTAGGGGGACGCATAAGTGCAATGCGCCTCCGGGCCAATCAATGCCCGCGCCCTGTGACGGCGGGGGGTATGGAGATGGATCAGACGATGCTTGGGGACTTGATAGCGGTCCGGAGTTTGATTTCTACTGGGGTAAACTGACTTCTTACAGCGAATCAGGTAATTATACCTCGTGGGACTATATGTCTTTCTGGGGTTATGGGGGCATTTCTTACTACCCGGTCGGCACCTCGCCTTTACATGATAATTTCGACAAGCTTAGCGACTGCACGCTCCAACTGTACGGTGTTCTCGCACTGAACTTCACAGCCAGTCAGCCGGGAGTCAATGGCTCGTTTAGTGGAGTAGTATTGTCGACAGCCGGCTTCGGAGCTGGTTACACAGGAACGGGGTTTACGGTCACAAATAACGCGACACAATACAACCTTCAGAGCCTTTCCGACAACGCAGGCAACCTCAGCAGCAGCAATTGGACAACGGGTTACACTGATCCAAAGGATCCGTATACCAACTTTACAGCATCGAATATGACGCCCTATGCGACGCAGCAAACCCAGATTATCGAACTCGGGAACTCCCTTGCTTTGATATCTGGCATATCGACGCCTGGCGCAGCCGCAGAAAGAGACAACGAGCCCAATCCGGACGCCAACGGTTTCGGAAATAACAACCCTCCCGGCCAGGATTTGGTAAATTGCTTGAAGAAGCAGTGATCGACCCATCGTCTGAATATATAATACAGCGCGACGGCACTCCGGGAAGGTCGCGGGTTTCCGGGCGATCAACCATTCCGTGTGCGGTGGCTTGAATGATGGAGGTCGGCACATGAAATCTGTGATGATTATTCTGGCGCTCTTACTAACTTCGGTTACAACGGGGCGATCTAGCGGACTTGGCCCTCGGGTTCCCGTTCCCGTGAGTATGTTACAGTTAATTGCTACCCCGGAGCGATTTGACGGGAAATCTGTAGGGGCTATTGGCTATCTTGTGCTGCACAACGGGGGCGGCTTCCTTTATTTGCATCGCGAAGACTCTGATTTCGGCCTTTACGTCAACGCTCTGAAGATCGAGTTCGATCGGGAGTCGTCCAGCGACGACCCGGCCTTCGACTCGCACTATCTGTATTTGATCGGAAGCTTCGACGCAAAGGACAAGGGTCCGCTGTCGGCCTTTGGCGGTTCAATCAAGGATGCGAAGGTTATAGCGCTGTGGTCAGCCCCTAAGATACCGCTTGCCAAGTGATCTTGTCGCGATGGTCGGCTTGCTCAGTGGAACACTCATCCGGCGGGTCGCGCCCCCTTCCACACCACCCAAATGAACGCCGTTGAATTTCCGAGTGACGCACTCTCGCCGCAGGCGAGGGTGCGTGTTTAGAGGCTTCTCGATCCACCACCACAACCAAGTACTGCGATCTAATCGCTGTCGGCTAGTCAATCCTAGTCCGGCCCTCCTCCCATCCGTACGCACAGCCGGGTCTTTCTTTCGTCTTCTCGTCCATCTCCCAGAATTCGCGCGACGATGCCTGCCTCGCAGTGTTGCTGCAACAAAAAAATCCGCTTGGGGGCCTCGGTGCTGTCGTTCGTCGCTCGCTCGTCATTGCCCCAAAACAGTAAACTGTGTTTGCATTTGGAAGCGAAGTCACCGGGGGCACTCACGCTTGGGATCGCGAATGCCCCCGACATTTGGGAAGACGACGCTCTCATCAGGGCACCTCTCGGAGTGGATATTGTCAGAGCCTGGGAAAGCAGTCTAGGCAGAGGCGCTTGTACACTCGCGGGCAGTTCCGAGGCTATTCGTACTGACCGCACCGCCGGCCGAAAGCATACGCAACGAGCTCGCTGAACAACTCGAGCGAGGCTCATAACAGATTCGGACAGTTATGGCGATTCTATAAGGGCGCCCCTCGGCGGACCGATTTTGAGAATCGCAAAAACTGATGCGGTGTCCATTCAGGTGTCCAATTGGCCAAAGAAAACGCCCTCAGCAGCTTGCGGCCACCGAGGGCGTTTTGTTGAACGCACTGGACGTTGCGAACATCCTGAACATCAAAATTCCCACTGTTAATGAGGACGGTGTTGGTTCGAGTCCAACCGCCCCAGCCAACCTTTCCGTCTGAAAGAAAAGGCCTTCCATCGCCTGCTCGCGCGGTGTGCCCCGTGTGTACCTCACTGGATGAAATTTCTTTTCCGAGCCCTGCTTGGGGATGAATGTCCTTTATCATTCGGAATCGCGATAAAGAGGTACCCCTCGGGAAGGCGAGACCGTAGCGGACGGGTGAGCACTTGGGCGAGAGTCGAAATCCCTTCCTTGTAGTCGCATTGGCAAACACTAGCCGACTTCTCCGGACGAATACGCACCATGGAACCCGGATACCTTCCGATTAGCCATCCGGACAGCATGACCTGCACGGTTGTTAGTCGCTGACCATTGCGGAGCCGGCGAGTCGACGCACTTTGATGTCCCGCATCGGCGGTTGACCGAAGAAGCGTTTGTATTCGCGGTTGAACTGACTCGCACTCTCATAGCCGACCTCGAACGCGGCGCTCGCGGCATCGAGCCCTTCCACCAGCATTCGTTCTCGCGCGGCAACTAATCGAAGCTGTTTCTGATAT
>Ga0070765_100000212_pt1 | contig 35304 bp, 31 predicted proteins | sample HubBroMetageWFT5_FD_71516 | JGI IMG/M metagenome (GOLD analysis project Ga0070765, IMG submission 71516) | Warmed and freeze-thawed soil microbial communities from the Hubbard Brook experimental Forest, New Hampshire - Hubbard Brook CCASE Soil... | ecosystem: Environmental > Terrestrial > Soil...
TCCGGATTCATGGCAACTCCTCTCGCAGAAAAAGCCTGCGATGAACTTGGCCTAAAGGCACCCGGGATAACTTAAAAATTAGCTTGGGTTTCGAAGCGAACGTAATTCTTCTAACTGAGTGAGGATGGAGGGGAACGATGCTGGAGAGAAACGGTGACCCCCACCGAAGGAAGGGGTAGGTCCGCTTCTTCTCTTATGGCGTGTCTATTGAGAACCTCAGATTTTGGCGGCAGTACCTTTGCAACCGGAGATAAGCGCTCGCGCTGAACGACGACACGAGACGGAGCCGCGTTCATCTTGGCGGCAATGTTTACATAGTGCGTGGGGCTTGATTTGGGAAAATACTGGCTATTTTTGGCAAGCGTCGATAGCCCTGCTACCGCAAATAATAGCAGGACGATCGAAATATTTAGGAGGCTGAGTTTGACTAACTTCCCTCTCATCGGTTGAGCATCCCTGCCAAGACATGCTTCTTAAGATGCTTGCTGTTCAATTATGTCCGGGCGTCGAATTGAAAGCAACAGGGACAAAAAAATACGGGACGCCCGATACAATGGGCGTCCCGCGTCTTCGATTCACGTTTCCCGTGTGCGCTTAGGGAAGGACGTAGCGAAGATCTATGTATTGGAGAAATGCATGAGCGTTTCTGGGAGCTGAACCGGAGACCGACCAGGGCGTACGCTCAACCCAGGAAGACTGCGTGATGAATTGCAGCTTCCCGTGGTTCGGAGTTCCCCAAATGGTCTTGGTAATCCCAAACGTGGCTTCCTGAAACGATTTATTGTTGGTATTGGCGGAGCCCGGGAATCCAAAACCAGTACAGAAGAACCCGGACACACCGAGGCAAGAAGGAGCCGGTGTCGCGGTGCTTGCGACAGAGCCGCCGAAGTTACGTTGGAAGTACGCCCCGCTGTAGTAGGCGTCGAACTCGAAGCGAGGGGTGACCTGATATTCGAACCCAGCGACTCCCGAGCCGGAGTGAATTGGTGAAAGTTCTCCGTCCGCTTTGACGATAGCATCCGGGCCCAGAGCTCCGATATAACGGCCATTGCCGGCGCCGTAAAGGGTGCTGGCGATCAAGCGAAAGTTGTGGAACGCCTCAAAATTCGCATTGAGTGAACCGGAACCTTCCGTAATGGAGTTGGTATCAGATGGTGTTTCAAGATTGTTGAACACCTTGAAGCTACGAATCAGCCCAGCAGCTTCTAGATGCAAAGCGTGATCGCCGAGCTTCCAGTCAAAAGCACTCTTCACGATTATGTCTGGGTGCAAGTTGGGAATCGCGGGGTTAGACGCTGCGGCTGTTCCATTGGACGCACCGCTGCCATTGTCGAACTGTCCTGAGAAAAACGTGCTCGGAAACACAACGGAAGTCGGGGCGTACTGTTGTGGGTTTTCGAGAGAAGCGGCAATGGACCACCAATCAGTCGGATGATAAATGACCCGGAAAGCCGCCTGACGTGCGTATACCAGGCCGGCAACGTAGTTGGTGTCTAAGCGGTATCCGGTGAAGACGTCCTGCGGCATAGACGAAAGACCCACGCGGTTTGGGGTCAATAGTGACCACGTCTGACCTCCGATTACTTCCCACTTGTCATGTTTAATATCGGCAAAAGCCAAGCGCAGACGGAAAGTGCCGCTGTTTGTGCTGGTATATGCATTGGGTGGTTGGTAGCCGTTGAAATCGGATTCTACATAGCCCAAAACGCTCGTTGAGTCATTAACGTTTGCCTCGACTTTCAGATTCAAGCGAGATGTTTGCGCCGTGGCGCGGAATTCAGTCAAGCCCGCTTGGGGTTCCTGGTTGTTGAAGGGGATGGATCCGAAAGTTGTTCCGGTCCCGCTCCCAATATCGCTGGTGCGGAAAATTCCCATAATGTCCGCCCAACCTCCCGGGGTAAATTCAGCGGAACCGAGTTTCCAGGACAGCGGAGAAGGTGCTGGCTCGCCAGGTTTCTGCGTACCACCTGACTGGGGCGGATTTGGCGAAGCCATCGCCGCAGACATGGGCTGCGATGAACTCGAAGATCCTTCGGTAGGCGTAGCGAAAGGTGGTCCGGCAACCGAGACCGCGCCGGATGCTGGACCGGCTGCCAAGGCTACAGGCGGCCCTTGCCCGACGTGCAATTGACTTTCGAGCTGCGCGATTCTGGCTTGTTGCGTTTGAAGAAGTGCTTGCTGCTCGCTGAGCGCTTCCCTCAACTGTTGAATCTCGCCTTCCACTGCTGAAGCAGGTGCCGGTGCGGGCGTTGCCTTCGAAACCTCCGTTGAAGAGGGCGTTTTGTCGCCATCTTTTTTCGCAGCGTCGCTATCTTTCTTTGCTGTTTCCGCAGCTTTATCAGTTGGTGCTTTGTCGTCGCCGGCCCACGCGGATCCGGCGCCCGGGGACACCAAAAGCATCAACAACAGTAGGGCGGCAAAAACCGCCGTTGTTATTTTTGACATCAAAATTCTCCTGTATTTTTTGGCTGCAACTTCCAGAAGACTGGTCAGTTGGCCGGAATCGAGCCCTCACCTCCCCGGGAAAGGGGTCGGGATGAAGATATTTTTGCGATTCATACTCTGCGGCGGATTTTTTCTGTCTTTTGGATCTCAATAAGTTTGCCGTCATGAATGGTCAGAGCAATCGAGCCGTAACGAATCGTGCGCAGCGCATCCAACAAATCGTGAATTAGGTCCTGCTCTTCACGAGACAAATCAAGCTGCGTCACGAAATCTGCCCTAATGTTCATGTGCCTCGCCGTAAGCCCAGTAAGTCCATTACGCCCATAATGTCTATAGGTTTAGTAGACTTTCATCATTACATTGCACGCAGGATGCCAGTGAAATGATTTCTTGAGATGCAGGAAATACTCGCTGTTGTTTGCTCTAAATATTTGAAATTACAAGGTTTATTGTAACGGGGATGTTTGAGGAATCAGAACTTTCTCTTGCGCGCGAGATTCTAAGAGACGAGTGAGAGAAAGACTTTGCATACTTTCGCAAATATCTTTGCTCTAAGCCTTTTTTCGAAAGGGTTGTTAGGCCCAAGGGAAGAATGATAGACGCGGGGGAGATGGAAATGATAAAGCGCGGGAAGGCGATCTTCCACCTCCCCGCGCTTTTTCGATTCTAAGGCAGGTAATAACGGAACGAGGTGAAGACCATATTGTCGATTCCGTGTGGGTTTGAGGAAACGCCGGAGGTGCCGCTCGCACCCGACCAGGCGTTACGAGTCACATAGGAATACTGTGGTCCCCACTGGATGCGACCCTTTTCTCCATTGTAAACGCGGTACCAGAATCCGATCGTGCCTTCGATAAGGACCCGTGTGTCCCCAGCGCAATTCGCAAGCGCACCGGGAATGAATCCGTTGGAACCGAGCACGCTGGTTGTATTGATGCTGCCTGCTGGCGGCGCGAGGGGAAGAGTTTCGACGGAACAACCATCGTTTCTGAACGCTGGTGAACCGTAGCCCGCAGTACCACTCTTGCCGGTGACCGCGTTGAGGTAGGAATAGGACGCGCGGCTGGCATATTCTCCGCCGGCGTACATGTAAATATCCAACTTTGGAGTGGCATGAAATTCAAGCGTGCCGAGCGCTTGATAGCTTCTCAGCAGCGCAAGAGTGCCGTCCGGACGGACCGTTGAATCCGGCAAGCTGGCTGTTCCGTAACGTCCGATCCCGCTTCCACCAAGGAAGTGGACACCGGCGTCGAGCTTCTTGCTGAACAGCGGGACGCGAGCGTTCGCGCCAATGCCACCACCGGTTCTACTGTTATTAAATGCGCCCGAAGCGGGGTTTGTGGAACCGGTAAGTAAGCACGATGTTGACGGAATCGCAGCCGGTAGATTCGCAGGATCTTCACCAGGCAATGTTGGGAAGGTGAATCCACCGTTCGCGTAGTAGCATGGGAAGACTCGGTCCCGGAAAGTGGAAACCAATCCGAAGAGTTCATAGTGTCCCCAACCTGGATCCAAGGCGGCCTTAAACACGAAGTCTGGTGTCTTATTGTAAGCGTAGGTACCCGTTGGATTGAAGAGTCCGCTGCTTAGGCCCGGAGCGCCAATCAGGAAATTGTTGAATGTTGTTGTGGTCAAGGTTGACGTGGTCACCGAAGCATCAGGTGCGCCTCCGACCGAGCCCCCACCCAAGACTGAGTTCGTTGTGCCGAGCGTAGTAATTGTCGGGTTTCCATGAACCGTCGTGGTGATCGCCGATTCTTCCACCGAAGCAGCCAGAGTAAATTTATCAGCGAAGGTCTTAGCTACCCGGAATCCGTACTGCCGCGCCCAGCTGAAGCCGGCCGTGTACTGTGGGTCAATGGTTAATGGCGTAGCTTCCGTCCGGTTATCAACAGCCTTCTTCGTTTCGGTGACCAAGCTCCACATCTGACCACCGGTAATACTCCAGCCATCATCAAACTTTGCTTGACCCCAACCTTGACGCAAACGAAGAACATAGCTGTTGCTTTCATTCTCGTTGGAAGTAATTCCAGAGCCGAGAAAATCGGTCTCAACGTATCCGCTTAGCTTCACAGTGGAGAGTCGGCCTTCGGCTAACATGCTGAGGCGAGACTGACGAGCACTGGCGTTGAATTCAGTTGTTTGGCTTCCCGAATTTCCCGCGAACGGAACGCTGTTGAGAGGAGTGTTGATGTCTGCACCAATCGCTTTATTGCGGAAAACCGTTTCAGCCGCGAAGAACCCGCCGGGAGTAATCGTGATGCCCTTGAAGTGAATGGCTACCGGAGATTCGCTGCCGGCCTGACCCTCCACTCGCCCGCTGGAGTTTGGAACGCCAGCCACCGGCACCGAAGCAACACCGGCGGTGTGGCTATCCGGCGCGTAACCATTTGCGGAGGCCGCGTAAGTATCCGAAGAACTATTCGAGCTGGAACTTGAACTGACTTCGCTTTCCAGCAACTGCATTCTGTGCTGTTGTTCTTTCAGTTGCTCGCTCTGAGCTTGCAAAAGTTTGGATTGAGATTCTATAAGCTCGCGGAGCTGCTGAATTTCATTTTCCAGACTGGAAGGCGCCGCAGGGGTCGTGTTTGTTTTTGACGAGTTCGCCGAATTCGCGGTCGCGTCTGCAGTCTTATCTTTTGCGGTAGTGGCGGCAGTGTCAGCGGCTTTGGAAGTAGTGGTGTCCTTGCCGTCTCCCGGTTTATCAGTTCCTGCCATCGTCGGCGATACAATCAGGCCGAGGGCTAAAAGCCATGCTACAAATACTCGCATCCCTTCCTCCTTAGTTTTTGACTGCCGGTCCGTTTTTGGATTGCCGAAAGGTGATCCGACTACAGAATTTGAGGGCTAGGCCGTCTACCCTACCCGCGAAACCGTTCCTTTGTAGGATCTGGCTTCACCTTCGCAGCGAACTTAAATACAAAATTGCTGTCTCTATCAAACGCGCTGTTGTGGGCAAAAAATATCCCGGCGTTTTTCACCCATACCGGTACCCAGTGGCGCATGAACCTTATTCGTCCTATTTGAATGGTCTGTGACAGGAATGTTAATTGTAGGTTACATACTTTTCTGGCTATGCTTACCCACCTGCAAGGAATGGTTCATAAGATCCAGGGCGGCGAGGAGAATAAAATTTGCATCATTCCACGCCTTCGGCGCCTACTTGCACAGGCAGTTCAGTCATGCGAAAATTGCCCGCGATTCCCGTCCATGGCGATATCGTCTAAAGGTTAGGACGGAGCCCTCTCAAGGCTCAAATCCGGGTTCGAGTCCCGGTATCGCTACCACACTGGCACATGCCCAGGCAGGGCTTTGAAAGCTCGGGAAGGCTAATTGATACAGTTTTGTTTACTGAAGGTGGCAGGATTTAATTCCCTGTTTTTCGAAGTATCGCTGGTGGTATTCCTCGGCCCGATAAAATTCCGAGGCCGGAGTAATTTCGGTTACGATCGGCTTCTTAAAGGCTCCTTCCTTAATGAGGACTTCCTTTGAAGCGCGGGCGGCCGCTTCCTGCTGTGGATCATGAAAAAAGATGGCCGAGCGATATTGCGAACCTACATCCGGCCCCTGGCGATTAAGAGTGGTGGGGTCATGACTCTTCCAGAAGACAGCCAGAAGTTCCAGGTAAGAGACTCGCGAAGGATCAAATTCCACTTGCACAGCTTCGGCATGGCCAGTGCGCCCGCCACAAACGTCCTTGTAAGTGGGATTCTTCATGGTTCCCCCGGTGTATCCAACGGTGACGGAAGTAACACCGGGCGCCTGACGAAACGCGTCCTCGACACCCCAAAAACATCCCGCCGCAAATGTGGCCTTGGCCATGTTCTCGACTCCCTCGTTTAGTTCTGCCAATACCTATGTTGCCACATTGTGCGATTGCGGTCGAGCGCGTGCGCCGTTTTCGTATTTTACCGGTGCGGTTAAGGGTGACGGAGAATTATTCGGTGACCAGAATTGCAGGCCGGGCCAGCTGGTCTGCTCTGGCGTCGTGTTCCACGATTTTCTTTAGAAAACCGGGAATCTCGAACACGGCTTGGTTTTTCATCGCTGCAGCATTTCTCCGGTAGCGAGCCAAGGTCTCCGGTTCGATCAGGAGCGCCACCGCTTTATCAATATCGCGAAAATTGGGAAGTACGAGCCCGACTTCGTTTTCAAGAACCCAATCCGCGTTATAACGCTCTTGCGGTAGCGTCCACGCATTTCGTTCGACGATCACAGGAAGGTGCATAGCCAAAGCTTCACTTAGACTGCCGGGGCCGGGCTTGCCAATAAAAAAGTCGGCGAGCTGCATGTAGAAATTCACGCGGCTGGTGAAGCCTTCAATGAAAACGGGGAAACGAAAGCTTCGAGCGCGCAAAGCCGCGGCAAGTTTTTCATTTTTTCCGCAAATAATAATCAGCTGAAGGTGGAGCGCCGCGCGATTCATGCGGTCCGCAATTTTCAGTATTTCTTTGGAGCCGTGGCCGCCGAAAAGAATTAAACCCGTGGCCAGATCGGGACGCAGACCCAAGCGTTTGCGTTCTTCAATCCGATCTTCGACCGGCGGTTCGTAAAATCGCGGATGAAGAATCATTCCGGATGCGCGAAAAACGCGATTGCCGGAATGACCGCGCTCATGTGCCTGCGCGACGGCTCGCTCGGATCCGCACACAAGGTATTGCTCTTGATTGCGTTCGATCCAGAAATGTTCGGGATAGTCGGCTAGGTCGGTTATTACCGTCACGAATGGACGTCCCGGAAATGCACGATAAAAACTCTCGTACAGCGCGCGATTAAAATGTGGGACGAAAGAAACCACCATGTTTGGATTGGTCTCTTTCCAATGACCCTCCATCAAGCGCAGTGTCGCAGAATGATACGCACGGATGGTAAGTTGAAGCACCCGCATCAGCTGCGTGCTACCGAGGGTCCAGCCCGTTCGTAACATATTGTTGTAACAATCCTGGATACGTATGCCGGTGGATTTCTTCAGGATATCCAGTTCATCCAGTAGCTCTTGCAGGTTTGTCAGGCGAACATCCCACGAAAGACCTTGGGATCGGATGGACATTTCAAGTGCTGTAGCGGCGGCCCGGTGGCCTCCACCGGCGTCGAAAAAGCAGAACTCTATTCGCTCCATCTGCTCAGTGTTTCAACCGATTTGCTGTATTTCGCTACGGGAATGTTAAAGTTCCGTGATGGGTGTCCAAAGAGTTAAACGGCTTAATTATCATAAGATTAGCGGGAATGTCACACCCCCGTAACGTCCATCTTCTACTCTTGTCGTTGTGAAGTGCGATCTTCACGTCCATTCATACTTTTCCGGAGCCTGCACCACCCCCTTTGTCAAAAACTTCTGCCGAGAGTGCTACAGCGACCCGACAGAGTTGTACGCGCAATTACGGCGCCGCGGAATGAATTTGTTCACTTTCACGGACCATGACTCCATCGAAGGTTCGGAAAAATTCCGACACTCGCCGGATTTCTTCGTCAGTTCGGAACTCACCTGCAAGATGCCCAGCGGTACAGAAGCTCACATCGGCGTTTACGACGTGAGCGAGCGACAACATAACCAGCTGTTGCGAAGACGCGGCGATCTGGTTTCCCTGCTGATGTATCTGACCGAGCGAAGAATTTTCTTCAGCATCAATCACGTCTTTTCAAGCGTCACCGGAAAGCGCGAGGCGGAGGACTTCGAATGGTTCCAGGAATATTTTCCGGCAGTGGAAGCGCGGAACAGCACAATGCTCGAAAGCGCGAACCAATACGCTGCGCGCCTGGCCGGACGCTGGAACAAAATTTCGATTGGTGGAAGCGACGCGCACGCCCTGCCGTCTGCTGGAACAGCTTACACCGAAGTGCCTGGCGCACGGGACAAAGACGAATTCTTCGCTGGGTTGCGCAACGGGACCGGACGCGTGGCCGGAGAATCCGGCAGTTTTCGAAAGCTCACTCGCGACGTGCTTCTGATCGCCGGTGAAATGATGCGCGAAAAATCGTGGACCGCCCTGCTAGCGCCATTGGGCGTCCTGATTCCGGGAATCACCTATTTGAACTATTACCATGAGAAGAGATTCGGACGTTACTGGGCCAAAGAAATTCTCGGCGAATCCGAAGTGCAAAAGAAATCCCGTTGGTTACCGGCGCCACGAACTGCGACGGAGGAGTTTATATGACCGTAGCCAAGGCTGTCTGGAACCAGATTCAATCTAACGATCACCGCCTGATGCGCCGAGTGCATCGATGGCGAGCTCCGCGCTGGTTCCGCATTTTCATGATTGTGACCACGCGAATGGGGGATGGCTGGCTTTGGTATGCACTGGGTCTGATTCTATTGCTGTACGGTGGAGATCGCCGTTTCTTGGCTCTGGGCGCCGGAGCCTTGTCTGCCGCGGTAGGAATTTTTCTCTTTCGCACGATCAAACGTTTCAACCGCCGTCAACGCCCCTGCGAAATTGAGCCGCACTGCTGGGCCTCGATCCTTCCGCCAGACAAATATTCTTTTCCTTCGGGACACTCTATCACCGCGTTCGCAGTCGCATTGTCAATCGGACTTTTTTATCCTGACCTGCAAGCCCCGTTGCTGACCGTAGCGTTTCTAATTGCTTCATCGCGGATCATCCTGGGTATGCATTTCCTCAGCGATGTCCTGGCAGGTTCGGCCATCGGCGCGGCGCTGGGCTTTGTCAGCTATCACTTGTTCTTGGCACTGTGATCTTCCGAATTCCGAACCTTCTTTCTAATTCCCTTACAAATCAGGAGGACTGCGACTTTCCTTGACGCTCCTGCGCGCACGCAATTGCACTGGGAATTGGACTGGAGTAACGAAAAATTTGTGGACCGGCCGTACGCGGATTCAATTGACACCGCGAGCTGCCTCAGTCTAGCATTGTTCATCGAGCGCTTCACTCCGGCGGTCCGCAATCTCAATTGGGGAATTCAGCAAATCGTTATGCCCATACCCAAGCTGTTCACGCCTCGCGAAGCGGCGCAAGTGCTCGGAGTCAGCTACCCCACGCTAAAGCAGTGGATCTACAAGCGAAAAATCAAAACGGTGAAGACGGCCGGCGGGCATCACCGGGTACCGGAGAAAGAGGTAGATAGGTTCTTGTATCGCGAATCGGACCGCGCGGAGGTTCCTGAGCGTCGCAGCAATTACAGACGTATCAGCGGGCGCAATCAACTGGTAGGACGCGTGACCGATGTGAAGGTAAGCGGTCTGATGGCGCAAGTGAGTATTTCGATTGGCGGGCAGCATATCACATCCATTATTACGGCGGATGCGGTGCGTGAAATGCGTTTGCAGAAAGGCCAGAAAGTAGCGGCACTAGTAAAGTCCACGGAAGTGATGATCATTCGCGTTTGATCCGGCCTCCAATTCCTCCGTTTTCCGCGCGGTATATAGGTCCCACCGCACAGTCACCCATTAGCGTATTGACTTGACAATTCTAGTCACATAAAGTCGTATCCCTTGTGCCGGGTGTGTTGCACATAATTTAAAACTGAGGGATTTCTTATGAAACTTACCTTCTATTTCCTTCTCTTGATGTGTGCCTTGATTTGTTTAGCGATTACAACGAATGCACAGCAGCCTGGCGGCGGCAATCTGGCCTCCATCACAGCCGCGAACACACCGACCGGTGCCTCGCAGGATGCCACGGGAGCGAACCTCTCCGGCGTGGTGACGGACCAAACCGGTGCAGCCCTTCCCGATGCCGAGGTGACAATCAAGAACGTCGACATAGCTGAAACGCGCACGGTAGTAACGGACGGCCGGGGGCGCTATCAGGAGTCCGGCCTGCGTCCAGGGCGCTTCGAGATTCGAGCGGCAAAAAAAGGGTTTGCCGATGAAACGCGCGCGCGAATCACCTTGTCGGCCGGCCAGGGCGCCACGGTCGATATTAAGATGCTGGCGAGGGCCAGCGACCCCTGCACGAGCGGCAAGGAGTTTGCCACCACCGATTGCACGCTGACCTGGCACGGCATCACGCTGTACGGAGCGTATGACATCGGCGTCGGCTGGGTCAGCCACGGCCTACCGGTAAACGGTTATAACTATGAAGGCGAGTCTCTGGTGAACCGAAACGGCGCCGGATCTCGATTCCTCGTCGCGCCGAACAATCTGCAACAGACGGGTTTCGGCATCAGGGGCAGGGAAGAATTTCTTACTGGCTGGTACGTGGTGTTCAACGCTTCGACTGGCATCAATCCGAATTCCGGCCTGCTCGCCAACGCGCCCGCCACGAACACCGTCAACAACGGCCTTCCCCGGGCCAGCTATTCGGAAGCCATCGACGGCGCGCGCGCGGGCCAACCCTTCAACGATGAATATTATGGCGGTGTATCGTCCGACCATTTCGGCACGGTGACCTTCGGCCGTCAGCGCTCTCTCGGCACCGATGCGATGCTTCTTTACGATCCGGTTGGCGGCGGCTACGGCTTTTCCTACATCGGGTATAACGGCACGATGGCTGGCGGCGGCGACACCGACGACAGCCGTTGGGACGACGCCCTGAAGTATCGCATCAGCTATGGCCCGATCCATGCCGCCGGGATGTATAAATTCGTCAATGGTTCTGGCGGCTGCTTCTCGGCGGCCACAAGCTGGACCGCCTCCAGCTGTACGCCGGAAAGGCCGCATAACAACGCCTATGGATTCGACTTCGGCGGAACCCACGGCAAGTTCTCCGCCGACTTCGTCTTCCAGCATTACAACGAGGCGATCAGCGTATTGAACCCCTTGCTGGGGCCTCAGAGTTTGTCGGCGCCGTATCAGTCGACCGTGAACAGCATCAATACAAACCAAATCACCGGGGCCAATCTGATCGACCCGAACGACACCGTGTACGGCATCGTGACCGACAACAACGCCATGATGGTCGCTGCCAAATATATGTGGGACCCCTTCAAGTTTTTCGCCGGCTACGAATACATCTGGCAGAACAACCCGTCGAACCCGTTAGGCGTCGGCGCCACGGACCAGGGCGGCTATATTATGAGCGGAGTCGAAGACAACAATCTTGATTCCGAGAAGTTGCTGCAGATCTGGTGGACGGGCGTGAAATATACTTACCGCACCAAAACCGACGTCACTTTGTCCTGGTACCAACAGCGGCAGAACGACTTCCGTGTTCCGCCGGCTTGCTCGCCCACGGCCGGTTTCCGCAGTTCCTGTGCGGGCACCCTGAACGAGGTGTCGCTCTATACAGATCATCACTTCACCCCGCGTTTCGACGGTTACGCGGGAATTGCCTATTCCTATGTGGACGGCGGTTTGGCCATCGCCATTCCTCATGGCCCCGGCGTCCCCTATAACCACCACAGCAACTTTGCTCCGACAATCGGTGTTCGTTTCGCCTTCTGATCCGCTACAAAATTGTCGATATCGCGCGCAAAGTGGCGGGAGTGTAGGTAGCGTGGGAACACGTTGCCCGGCAGTGCTGATGATGGCCGGAAAGAACGATCCCTTATTTCTCCAATTCAAAGAAGCGCATAATTCGGTGCTGCAGCCCTATGCCGCGGAGAGCCGGCACCTGAATCAGGGCGAGCGAGTAGTGACCGGGCAACGCATGCTGCAATCCGCCAGCGACGTGTTTCTAGGCCGGACGCGCGACGATCAAAGGCATGACTATTACTTTCGGCAGCTTCGCGACATGAAGACGTCCGTTCCGCTGGAGCATAGGACGAAAACAAGCTGGCAGGAATATGTGGAAGTTCGCGGATGAGTACTGGCGCGAGCGCATGCGCGCACCGGCGATGCGGCCCAAATTGGAGGACATTCCGGAAAGAAAGCATAGCAAAATTCGCGATGACCTATGCAGAACAAACGGAACGCGATCATGAAGCTTGGTAAAGGCGATTGAATCGGGCCGATTACGTGCCACCAACGATCCTGCCGTCTGAAACTGATTCACAGATCCAGAGGAAGTGGATTTTCGCCAGTGATTAAACGCGCGGAGCGATCGAAGGTGAGGTAAAGCCAAGCCCACTGAAGCAAAACCAGCAGACGGTTTTGAAATTGCACGATGTAAAGCAGATGGATGAAGATCCAAATCAGCCACGCAGGTAGCCCCGAAATTCGCAGCCAGTTTAGATCCGCCACCGCCGCGCCTCGACCGATAGTTGCCAGATTTCCCTTATCGAAGTAGTGAAACGGCGGCAGAGTTTTATTCCGTAGGCGCGCTTGAATTACTTTACCCACATAGCGGCCTTGCTGAATGGCCGGTTGCGCGACACCCGGAAGCGGTTGGCCGGTTTGGTGACTGAAATTAGCCAGGTCTCCGATGACGAAAATTTCCGGATGGCCAGGAACGCTCAGATCCGGATTTACCAGAACGCGACCGAATTTGTCAACCGGTGCGCCCGCCTTTTTGGAAAGAATGATGCCCAGCGGAGAAGCCAGCACGCCGGCAGCCCAGAGAACTGTGCGAGTGGGGATTGACTCGGTGCGATCGCCTTCGCGAATGGTTACGGAATCGGCTTTCACATCGGTGACCATTGCGCCGGTGCGAACCGTCACACCGAGACCTACGAGCATTTTGCGCGCAGCTTCAGAAAGCTTTGGCGGATAAATGGGGAGCACGCGATCAGTCCCCTCGACCAAAATGATCTGCGTTCGCGAAGGATCGATATCGCGAAAATCGTGCGTGAGTGTGTCATGAGCAATTTCCCCCAGAGCGCCAGCCAATTCAGCGCCGGTAGGCCCGCCACCGACAATTACAAATGTCATCCAAGCTTTGAGTTTCGCAGGATCGGATTCTCGTTCAGCAGCTTCAAAAGCAAGAAGAATGCGGCGCCGCATCGACGTAGCGTCTTCCACCGTTTTCAGACCGGGGGCAAACTTTTCCCATTCCTCATGGCCGAAATATTGGTGCGTGGAGCCTGTGGCGGCTATCAAGGTGTCATACGGCACCTCGCCATCACTCAAAATAACGCGGCGGTCGGAGGCGTCTATATCCACAGCTTCAGCGAGCAATACCTTCGTGTTTTTCTGACGTCGGAGAATTTGCCGCAGCGGAGAAGCGATATTCGCGGGGGAAAGAGAACCGGTGGCTACTTGGTACAGAAGCGGTTGGAAAAGATGGTAATTGCAGCGATCGAGCAGCGTTAGTTCTACCGGAGCGTTCTTCAGCGCGAGCCCAGCACTGAGCCCGCCGAAACCGCCACCTAAAATGACTACTCGATGTCGTTCCATGCTTTCGAAGTCTCTTAATTATTTGATGTCCTGATTGTTGAGAGGGACTCCAAGAAGATGGCACACAATTGACATTTGGTGACAACGGAGTTTAGAGCGGTAGGAGAAACGGGGGCGAGAAGCTTCCATACGAATTATTTTCAGCGAAGCTTCCCGCCATCCCATGTAAATCTATTAAGCGCGCGCAGCTTTGGATTTCTGCCTGCGGGCGTTGACCTCATCTTCTTCATCTTCGCCGGAACCTTCAGCGTCTATGGCTTCGACGTTGATGGTGCCCGCGAGTTCGGTTAATTTCTGGTCCGTTTCTTTCTCTTCTTCAAGAGTCTGTTCGAGAAGTTCGACTGCTCGATCGTGGCCAAGCAGCTCGGCATAGGTGCGAACTGTGCCATAGGCTGCGATTTCGTAGTGCTCGACGCGCTGGGCGGCGGAAATCATGGCTGCGTCCAACACGTCATCTTCGAACTCGTCCATCATTTCCTTGCCTTCTTCGATGAGCCCTTCCATTCCGGCGCATTTTTTGCCGCTTGGTTTTTCGCCGAGCTCGCTGCAAATTTCCTCGATGCGGCGAGCATGCTCTTTCGTCTGCTCCAAGTGGTGTTCGAATCCGGCGCGAAGGTCGTCGGATGTAGCAGCTTTAGCCATTTTCGGCAGAGTCTTGATGAGTTGATTTTCGGCGCTGTAGAGATCCTTTAATTCGTCAACAAATAGTTCCTTTAGGGCTTTATGCTCCATTGTGAGTCTCCTTGTAATGTTGAATTCAGTATTCGAAAATCTTCCGCCCCGATGCGCCGCTAATTCAAGGGCGGACACCACAATTTCAGCGGGGCCGGTCCGCAGCAAGAAGGATACCTAGCGGCCCCGAGACGGCCCATAAGGTGATGTCATTAGAAGGGAATACAGATTGCCGTAGTACGGATCTCGGGGGACTACTGTTCTGGAAGTTTGTCCTCTAATTCACTGGCCAACTTGTGGACATCAGTGGCGTTAGCAAAACCTTGAAGCTCCTGCTTCGACGAAGCTACATCCACACCCATGTGTTGACATATCTTCTGCTGCATCTCCAGCATGGTCGTAAGTTCCTGTTCCGCGAGCATGCTCACCTGAAGATCCAGATGGGAGCGCCTTTCGGCTTGGCGCGTCATGCGATTCTGGCTAATTAGTACGAATATCGTGAGCACCACGCTCTCGGAGGAAATAACCAGGGCCAGGATGCCAAACGGGAATGGATCGAAAGGCTTTACACCCGGAATCAGATTCAAATTAATGGCGCTCCAAACCAGCACGAGAAGGATTTGCAATAACAAGAACGCTGCGCTTCCGATGAATCTGGCAATGGCTTCACTTATACGTTCGGCTACGCTTCGGCGCTCTAGTGCGTCTTGTTCCAGTTTTGCGATAGCTTCGATGTTGTACTGCGTGGGGTTTCTTTTTGCCTTATCAGGTAAGTCGCTCGGCATATGGAGTCCAAACCAAGTGGCTGGAAGAGAGCTACAGGGGCATTCTACGCTGCCGCAAGCCTCGAAAGGCCAGAGCTGCCAGAACCCTGGCCTAACGAGTAACCTTCAAAATGAAGGAATCGTGCCGGGGTCCCACTGCTCGCCTTGATGCTGAACGTGTGACTGCGGCTTCTGAAGCGTGATGGGCGGCGTGTTGATGATCTCCGCGCGCCAGTTGGGCATGGTGCGCGGCCTTTTCATGATTGCCGGACGCATGGTGTTTGGCGGCTTCCCGGTGATGCATGGAAGCCTGATCGTGATGATCTGCTGCGCTGTGATGATGCTGTGCAGTTTCTTTTGCCATTTTAGAATCTCCTGAATTTAGTGGATTCGTTTGAAAAACGGTTGGCTGGAAAAGATTGAAAAATCTCTCCACTCGGAAACCACTTTCATGTTGGCCACGCGGAATATCACGAGCAATACAGGAAAATGTGTACTGCAACCTAGAGGAAACCGAATAAGGTAAGCGGACTGATGCCGCGGCGAGCTAGCCAGCCTTTCTTCCTTGTTTTCTTTCTGTCTTCGAGGCGCGAACCACAGTGGGCTTCTTTTCTGACACCGCCGCCGTCTTGTTCGCAAGGCTCTTCTTCAGAGCTTCCATTAAATCTATAACCGGAGTTTTAGAGGCTGCGTGTGGGACGACCGCGATCTTCCGGCCGCTAGCCTTAGCGTCAATTAACTCCTGTAAACTATTCTGGTAAGTATCCTGATATTTCCCGGGTTCAAATGGCGCTGCCAAACTTTCAATGAGCTGCTCAGCGAGTGTTCGCTCCTGTTCTTTAATCTGAGCCTTGTCGGTGTGACCGTATTCAGCGGCGGGACGAATTTCGTTGTTATAGAACATGGTATGAAGCGTCAGGCCATGCTCGCGTGGACGAATGATCACAATGTACTCGCGATTGTGCATGGCGATTTTCGCAATTCCTGCGTACCCGGATTTTTCCATCGCCTCCATTAAAAGCTGATAGGCCCTTTGTCCGGGTTCTTCCGGAATTACGTAATAGGATGCGTCGAAATACACCGGGTCGATTTCGTCGAGCTTGACGAATTCGAGAATATCCATTGCGCGCGCGGTTTCCGGCTCAACTTCATCCAGTTCTTCCTGGGAGAACAGAAGATACTGCCCCTTCTCGTACTCGTAGCCCTTTTCCACCTCAGCACGCTCCACCATTCGGTCGCACGTTGGGCAGAACAGAGGCTGCTTCAGGCGCGTGTGGCACACTTTATGCAACTGATTGAAGCTAATTCGCTCTGTGCGCGCTGCCGGTGAAAGCCGTATGGGGATCGAGATGAGTCCAAACGCTAGATAGCCTTTCCAAGATGAACTGGGCATACATCACTCCCAAAAAAGGGGTTGGAGCACCGTGCTCGGTCTGCAGCGAGACTAACGCCAGAGACCGCACACGTCAATGCTCCTGTGCGCAAGCCGACGTGAAAGGGTTATAAACGGTCTGCGAGTATAAGTATGACTAGAATTATGAGGATAAGTCCGAGGCCACCGCTCGGATAGTAGCCCCAGCCCGCGCTATACGGCCAGGTAGGCAAAGCTCCGAGCAGCAGTAAAACGACGATTACAATTAGAATGGTCCTGAGCATGGGGCTTTTCTCCTTCGTGCGATTCCATCTAGTTTCGATGCCAATCGGCGCAAATGGCTAAAAGCAGGCGCCATTCTGACAGCGGGGTACTATAGGGCCCTGGGGAGGACATTCGCCATGCGGGGAAAGCTGTAGAGCTGGGGTAGAGTTGCTGTAGTTAAACTTCGATTAACCTCGGCGATTCTAGATACTTACAGTTATTCAGACGCCGCCAAGGCCGGGGAATGAGAAAAAGAAGAGGATGGAGGCTGGACTAATTCGCTGCCGCTTTCTTTGGATAGAAAGTCTTGCCGCTCAGCAGAACTTTTACGACTTCCACCAATTCCTCGCCGCCTTTTGCTTTGGACAGATAGCCATGTGCACCAGAGGCAAGAATCTCACGAATCGCCTGGTCCGATTCGTGAACGCTAAAAACTAATACTCGCGTTTTCGGGCAGTCGCGGATAATCCGCCGCACGGCCGCAACTCCGTTAAGAACAGGCATGTTTATATCGAGGATAATGAGGTCAGGACTTAGCGCAATTGCTTTCTCGATAACTTCCTGACCGTCGATCGCTTCTCCACAAATCTCCCAATTCGTCTCCGGCTCAAGCATGGTGCGTATGCCACGCCGCAAGACCTCGTGGTCATCGGCAATTAGAATCCGAGTTCGAGGCCTGGTGTCTGCCTGGAGGTCACCGTTGGATTTGGATGGTTTTTCGCCGGGGCCTGCATGAGAAGCAGCGGATTCAGACCGTTGCTCGCGGATGGGCAACGTAGCGGTCACAACAGTCCCTTGCTTCGGACGCGAAGTAACTTCCAAGCGTCCCGAAAGCTGCCGCATGCGTTCTTTCATACCTTGAATGCCCACTCCCAGAGGAGCAACGGAATTGCGGGACGACTTCAGGATTTCCGCATGAATTCCCTTTCCGTGATCGCCGATCTGAAGTTTCACTTCCGAGCCAACCTGCGAGACATGTATGAACGCGGTTGGGCTCTCTGCGTAGCGGTGGACGTTGGTCAAGCTTTCCTGAATGACTCGGAACAATGTGGTTTCCACGTCCGCCGGCAGACGTGGAAAATCACGAGCGATGTCCACTTCCACATGGATTCCGGTTCGTTTTTCGAAGCCTTGCGTGTACCAGTGCACCGCGGAGGAAAGGCCGAGCTCATCGAGCAGAGGTGGATGTAATAGATAGGAGAGAGTCCGGATTTCTTCGCTCACCTGGTTGGTCAATTGCTGGCATTCGGCTACGGAGGTCTTAGTGGCAGGATCGGTAGCGTTATTATGAAGTTGAGATAACACGATGGATTGGAAGGCAAGCTTCTGGCCGGTAATGTCGTGAAGATCGCGGGCAATGTGCCGCCGCTCTTCGTCTTGGAGCTGTAGCAGCCGGCTGGATAGTTGGCGCAACGCTTCTCCGTTGGCTTTTAGAGCTTCGTTCGCTTCCGCCAACTCAGTCAATTCCGTAGCCACCACGCAAATGGTTTGGGGAATAGAATTCTTCACGGCGCTTAAGGAAAATTGGATCAGGCGAGGTCGGCCTTCTTCAGTTTCAAGACTAATTTCGCCTTTTATATTTTCGCTGAGGCTTTCCTGAATTAATCCCCAGAGCTCTTCGTGCGCAGACGGCGGAACATGGCTCTGCAGTGGAGCGCCAATAAATTTCTCAAGAGGGACATTCAGAAACTCTGCGAAACGCGCATTGGCATAGAGCACTGTACCTTCGGCATCGAGCGTAGCGGCCCCTTCGTTGATTGTCTCCACCAGCACTCGGTAGGGATGCTCAGCCCCTTGCAACGTAAATACCTGGTCGCCGGTCGGCGCGCTGATTACCAGAGCGTCCACGCTACCCTGGCGAATTGCCGTCAGAGTGTCTTCAAGCTCCTGCACGCGAGCCCGCAAAACCTTATTGCGAGTCCCTGAGGATTTTTTCTTTAAAACTTTAGCAGGTCTTTTTCTGCTCGGCATAGAACTATGCCTTCTCGTCCTGTATATCCAGTCCCATCATTACCTGTTTCCGATTGGACAGGTCGCCTACAAGTTTCCGCAAGGGAAGCGGCAGCACTTTTATTAAAGTGGGGGCTGCGATAATTTGGGCTTCGCGCGCCAATTCGGGCTGCTGATAAATATCAACTACATCGAGCTCGAATCTTCCGGTGAGATATTCATCGCAAACTTCTTTCAAGTTTTGCAACGAAGAGGCAGAACGGGGGGTTTGACCAGTCACATACAAGCGCAATCTGTACATTTTTTTGGAAGCCAGCGACTTGCGCGAGCGCGTGCTTGAATTCTTCCCTTCAGATTTGGGTTTCAAATTATGCTCCCGCGTTCTTGTTCGCACTCTTAACTTGCAAGTCGCGAAGGTCCAACCCAACTAAGACGCGTCCGGTATCCGACAAGTCACCGATTATTTTGCGTATCGGTTTGGGAAGGTTACGTACCAGTGTAGGTATTGCGAGAATCTGGTCACCCTGGGCCAATTGGGGGTTTTTCATTAAGTCAATTACTTCTAGGCGATACCGCCCGTCCAGGTGCGTGGCGCAGATTCGCTTCAGATTGGACAAGGCTGCCAGCGACTTCGGTGTTTGGCCGGCCACATAGAGCCGAAGTTGAAAATGATTATCCGCCGAGGCAGCTGTTTCTTTGGAGTTCTTCTTCATCGCGCACCTCGTGAAGATCGGCGTGTTGCGGCCGTGCTCCGGTTTCCTTTACTCCTCACGTTTTGGGAAACGGGTGCTTGATCGTCAAGTTGAGGTTGTCGTTCCCGATCGCGATAGGCAAGCAATGCATCCGCTGGACCTAACTTTATGCCCTGCGAAGTTATGACCATTTCGCGAAGCTCGGGAGAATGCGCCATGCCGCGGGCTTTTAGGACCAAAAGGCCCCGGTGCCTCGTTCCAAAAATTTCGGTGTAGCGCAACAACACCCAAGTGTCGATTAAAGAAGATATCCCGACTTCGCTTTCCGCAATCTCGCCAACATTGGAAAGGCTGGTGAATACTGAAGTCACCCCGCGTTCTTTCAAAAAGTCCATCAGCCGCATCAGCATTGAGTGAACGTCCTTTTCCGTGCTCGCGGTGATCAAATTTGTGATGGGATCAATAATCACGTTAGAAGGCTGATACCTTTCAATCAGCTTGTGAATGCGCAGCAGATGCATTTCCATTCCATATTGGGTAGGACGCCAGGCCCTGTGAACCAGGAGTCCTTTCTTAATCCAGGGTTCAAAATTGACACCTACAGATTTCACGTTTCGCGTGATTTGATCCGTGGATTCTTCAAAACCGATAAAGAGACAGCGCTTGCCTGTTTTGCAAGCGGCCTCGGCGAAAGCGGCGGCTAGAATCGTTTTGCCGCAGCCAGCCGCGCCGCTAATCAGGACACTGGATCCACGGAAGTATCCTTTTCGCTCTAACATGGCGTCCAAGTCCGGCACTCCGGTCGGAGCGCGCTGATTCGAAACCTTGTGCTGTAGTTCGATTGAAGTGACGGGCAAGACCGACATGCCGTTCTCATCGATCAAGAAAGGATATTCATCGGCGCCGTGCTTGGTACCGCGATATTTGACGATGCGCATCCGCCGCGTGGAAATTTGTTCGGTGATGCGGTGATCCAAGAGAATCACACAATCGGAAACGTATTCTTCGAGGCCGTGGCGAGTAAGAGTGCCTTCGCCTTTTTCCGCGGTGACGATGGTGGTTAGGCCTTTTTCCTTGAGCCAGCGGAAAAGACGGCGAATTTCGGCGCGAAGAATTCCTGGATTGCTGAAACCGGAGAAGAGAGCCTCCAGCGTGTCGAGCATCACTCGCTTGGCCCCTACCGAATCTACGGCATGTCGCAAGCGTATGAACAAACCCTCCAGGTCGTACTCGCCGGTTTCTTGAATTTCGCTAGGTTCGACATATACAAAATCGAGGTAAAGCTTCTTGCGCTCAGCCAGATCCTTCAGATCAAAACCCAGAGACGCGACATTGCGCGCCATCTCTTCGGGAGTTTCCTCGAAGGCTATCAGCACCCCAGGCTCGTTGAACTCGGTAGCGCCGCGGACCAAGAACTCTAGTCCTAGCATGGTTTTACCGCAACCGGGGCCGCCGCACACGATCGTGGTTCTCCCCCTCGGGAGACCACCGCCACTGATTTGATCTAGCCCAATAATGCCGCTCGGCGTCTTTTCGAGCGCAGGAATATTGTGGTGCGCGGGAGAATTTCGTTGTTCCATTAATCTTGCCTCGGATGGAACTGAACGTCGCGCTGGATATGGCGCCGACGATAAGAGCTGGGAGTTCATGGTACTGAAAACGTGAAGTCCAGGCAAGCTCGGCAGCAGCCGGCTAGAGTGGCGCTCTGCAGTGGATTCCGGTCTTTTCTTCTGCAATAAACTATAGAATGATGCGCGGGATAGTGCATATATGATCGTAAATCGAATAATTTTGGCACTGATTGGGCTGCTGCTGTTTGTTTATGTAGTTGACTGGATTTCTTTCGCGCGGCGGTCCAGCAACGCTTTAGGGTCGGTAACTTATTACTATGCAAGCGCAAATAAGGGCGGACGAGCGGAAGTTTATTTCGACCAGCCGCAAACCGAAGTGTGCGCAAAATCAATTTTTCCCCATTCAGGGTACAGTCCTTGCTGGTACTCCAGCCGAAAAAGCAATATAAGAACTATCAACTGAACCGTTTCGAAAATAGAATCCGCAGTTTGGTCTCCGGAAATCCGTAGTAGGCTGTTTGGTGCTTATATGACTCCGCCAATGGCCGGAAAACTCAACGAACTTGTCTCCCAACAAAAATGGGAGCCCGCGTTTCAGCTTCTTCAGGGGCTAACCGCCAGCAATGCCGCCGATTTGATCATGCCTATGCGATTCGAAGAGCAGCAAGCCCTGTTTCGCCGGTTGCCGATTCCGCTTGCCGCCTCAATCGTGAATCATCTTCCTTATTTCCATGCGTACGTGCTGCTTCACGCGCGTCCCCTGCACGACATGGCCGCGGTGGTGGAAGCCATGACTCCGGCAGAGCGTGATCATTTCCTGGACGCTCTTCCCGAAGAAGCCTGGAATTCCTTGATGGACGAGCTGGCGGAAGCAGGTTCCACGGCTGCGCCGCACCCCGAGCAAATCTCCGCAGCTGAGCAGGAGAAGGAAGTCGCTAGGGCTGCAGCTGACGACAAACCGATTATTGAAGCGCGCGGAATTTCAAAGAGTTTTACGCAAAAGGATGGAAGCGAAATTCAAGTGATCGCTCCAGTGGATTTATCCGTGGAACCGAACACCATTATCGCTCTGCTGGGTCCCTCGGGAAGCGGAAAATCCACGCTCTTGCGCATGCTCACGGGCCTGGCCGCTCCGACATCAGGAGAAGTTCTGTGGCATGGAGCGCCTGTCGGAGCGTGCAGCCCCAACGTCGCGATTGTGTTTCAAAGTTTTGCTTTATTTCCCTGGCTCACAGTGCTGGAAAACGTGGAATCGCCTTTGCTGGCGCGCGGCATGGTACATGAAGAACGGCACCGGCGGGCGCTGAAGGCAATAGATGCGGTAGGTTTGAAAAACTTCGAAACCGCGTATCCCAAGGAGCTGTCCGGTGGTATGAAACAGCGTGTAGGATTCGCGCGCGCCTTGGCCGTGGAACCGGAGGTCCTTTTCATGGATGAGCCGTTTTCAGCCTTGGACGTCCTTACCGCGGAAAACCTGCGTGGCGACTTGATGGATCTATGGCTGGCGAAAAAAATCCCAACTCGCAGCATTTTTATCGTGACTCACAATATCGAGGAGGCCGTACTGCTGGCCGACCGCGTAATTGTTCTGGGGCGCAATCCGGCGCGAATCCGCGCGGACTTTCGCATTGCGCTGCCGCAGCCGAGGGACCGCAAGTCCGCTGCATTCTTTCCTTACGTTGACTACATTTACAAAGTAATGACCAAGCCGGAGCTTACTCTCGCGCCGCCTTCCGCTACGGCTAAACAACCCATTCCGTTGCTGCCGCACGCGCGGCCAGGTGGCGTCGCAGGTTTGCTGGAACTTTTGATCGATCGCGGAGGGGAAGAAGATCTTTATCACGTCGCTGAGACACTTTTGCTGGAGGTGGACGACCTGCTCCCGATTCTGGATGCTGCGGTCATGCTCGGATTTGCCACCGCCCATGAAGGAGATGTAAAGATTACTTCGCAGGGACGAGCTTTCGCGGAAGCGGACATTTCTGCTCGAAGGCGTCTGTTCCGCGAAGCGTTGACTCGTGCGCCATTGATGCAACAAATCGTCACTGCGCTCGAGAGTAAGTCAGACCACACGATGCCACTGGAATTTTTCCGCGATTTACTGGATGAGCGATTGCCTACGCATGATGTTGAACAACAAATCGAAACCGCGCTGAACTGGGGACGCTATGCGGACATCTTCACATACGACTCGGAAAGCGACCGCTTGCGGCTGATTCAGCCTGGTGAAACCGCGGACTCTCAGGAAGCCGCACACTTGCACTGATGGCGCACAACAAAACATCGGTGCGAGTCTTAACCTGGGGCACCATTCCCCGGACCGTACCTTCTATATTGCAGGATCTGCCGGTTATCTGCGCGGGGCTCGCTTTGTTTTATGCATTGCTGTCCCTGACTCACTACTGGATGGCTCCGGCAAACGCGCAAACAGCAATCGATTTGCGCGCCGGTGCACTGCCGAAATACGCGATGTTTTCGGTTCTACGCATCGCAATTGCGTATGTATTCAGTTTACTTTTTACGCTGGTGTACGGATATATCGCGGCATACAACGCGAAAGCCGAAAAGTTCATGCTTCCCTTGCTGGACACGCTGCAGTCCATTCCAGTTTTGAGTTTTCTTCCGGGTGTGATGCTGGCTATGGTTGCGCTCTTTCCGACTCGACAGCTGGGCGTGGAACTGGGCTCCATCCTGCTCATTTTTACCGGGCAAGTTTGGAATATGACGTTCAGTTTTTATTCTTCACTGAAAAGTATTCCGCGCGAAATGCGAGAAGTGGCCGCGATCTATCGCTGGAGCTGGTGGCAGAGGTTTACGCAGATGGAAATGCCGTATGCAGCCATTGGACTAGTTTGGAATTCCATGATGTCGGTAGCGGGCGGCTGGTTTTTTCTGATGGCCTGCGAGATGTTCGTTTTGGGAAATCGCGATTTACGCCTTCCGGGCCTGGGTTCGTATCTGCAAACGGCGGCCAATGCAGGCAACATGCGAGCGATCGCCTTAGGGCTTGGGGTAATGATCGGAATTATCGTGATGATCGATCAACTCATCTGGCGTCCGGTGATTGCATGGAGCGAAAAATTCAAATTCGAACAAGTGGAATCTGTGGACACTCCTCATTCCTTTGTCCTGGACTTGCTGAAGCGATCAAGGGTCTTGCCCTTCGTGGCACGCATATCGTTGATACCGGCGCGGGAATATCTGAGTTTGTTCTTTGCGAAGAGACGCGAGGCATCTGCCGCAAAACAAAATACCGGCGTTGTGGGCACATGGATATCCCGCCTACTTTTGGGCGCAATATTAGCGGGCGTGGCTTATGCGTTCATGAAGATGAGTATTTTGCTAGCCGGACTTACGAAAGCAGAGGTGCGCGGAATTTTTGTCGGAGCAGGCGCAACATTTCTCCGCGTCGCCCTTACTTTACTGCTTGCGGGATTGTGGGCGATTCCCGTGGGCATCATCGTCGGTCTGAAACCGAAACTTTCAGCCATCGCTCAACCAATCGCACAGATCGCAGCGTCGGTGCCGGCCACGGCGCTGTTCCCCGTTATTCTTTTGATTCTCATTAGGGTCGGAGGCGGGCTCGGTATCGGATCGATCGTGCTGCTGCTGTTGGGGACGCAGTGGTACATTCTGTTCAATGTGATTGCTGGAGCCATGGCGATACCCACCGATTTAAAAGAAGTGTGCAATGTATTCCGTTTCGACAAACTAGAGCGCTGGCGCGAACTTTACTTGCCGGGAATTTTCCCTTACCTCATAACCGGTTTTGTCACGGCTTCTGGAGGCGCCTGGAACGCTAGCATCATCGCGGAATATTTTCGATTCAAGGGCCAGACTTATACCGTGACGGGCCTTGGGTCGGTAATTAGTGCTGCCGCAGACTCCGGAAATTCCCGTGTACTGATCGCGGCCACGATCTTAATGGCGGCAATGGTAGTCACCATCAATCGCTTGCTCTGGCGAAGGTTATACGCGTTGGCCTCAACGAAATTCAAACTCGAAACCTAACCTGCCAGAAGTCTTCCTCGCGAGCCAGGTTGATCCGCCGAGACGCTCAAGCGCGCGGGGCTGGTATTTCCTTAATAGAAAAAAGAGACGAGCGCAAGAATTGATCTGCGCCCGTCTACGTTGAACTGGATCAGGATTTTACGATCCTTACTTTGTGCGTTGAAGTAGACCTGTTCACTGTTCGAATATTTGTCGCCCGCGAAATCGAATTGGTCGGCACGCTGAAGGACTTCGCGGACGTCCAGGTCATCCGCGCGGGACGCAAATACCTTGAATCCGATGACTTGGCGCTCCGAATTGAGTAGCAACTCAGCGCGTTTACAAAAGGCCGGCGCGTCAGGCGAGTTCAAAATGAGTTCTTCGGCTGTGCCGGAAACTTTTGCGGTTCCAGAGTTGGATTTGGCGAGCGCTTCTTCGGGCGTGAGATGCGCAAAACCTGAATATACCGGGGTCACCCCGCACAAAAGAATCTCATTAAGGCTCCACTTCTTCACCTGCCCTTCCATTTGCTGACGAAGCTCTTCGATCAAATCCTTAGTAGCCCCGCGCACGCGCAGGCTGCCCCAGCGTCTTGAATCAGTCCACAGAGTTTGCCCCGTGTTCGGGTCAATGACTGTCATGATCGTGAAGTCGACCTTGACTGGCCGGTCATCAGGGCCATCGCGAGTGACGTAGTCTCCCAAGTACGGGTTCCCGGAAAAGAGAAAGACCAAATCAGTTTGGCGGCGCTGTTGCGAGATATGAAAGCGTCCCCAGCTTTGGAGTTGCTGCAGAGCAGTGTCCCGCGCGGCAGCCAACCCTCGTGGACAGACGCAGTCCACGTAAACGGAATTTGCTTGCATGATTTTGGCCGGCAGAGGAGGGCGCTCAGTTTTTTTGGCAAACGCAGATGGGGTTAAAACTGCGGCACCAAAACAGATCCCAAGAAGTCGGAGGAACTTTCTCATTAATGTCGCGCCTAAATTCTACCGTAGTGCGTCCGGTTCGAAGGGCGAGCCCATTCTAGGCCGAGTCTCCGGCCGACAAAACATTTCTTTATTCCTTGCTGCGCCTCCTGACCGGTACTGCCTAGAAAACTCGAGCGGTATCCTCCAATGTCCGCAGAATCTCAGCGGCACTTCATTACGAAATCCTTATGCCTTGCTTATGACTCCTTGATGCCTGCGCAACTAAGCTGCAGGCATCGTTCGTCCCTATCTGCGCCCTGTAGAGATACGAGCCGCGCGGTTAGAAGGAGGCGATCGATATGACTGGGATCATCTTTTTGCTTACATACGGGATTCTGTTCGGATTTTATGTCCATGTGTTCATCCAACTCCACAGGGAACACCAACGGCTAAGGTCTTACAAAAATCATATGCCGTGTTATTTCTACCGTGCGGAACTGGATTCGGAGAACGCTTGGATCGAGAAAGTCGCTGAGTACCGAAGCTCACGAAAACAAGCGTTGATAGATCTCGTCCTTGGAGCTGGGGGATTAGTTGCGCTGTTTAGTGGAATTGAGGTTTTCAATTTGCTGTTTACCCGACATTGATGTGGAGCTTTAGAAAAAAGGCTCAGACCATAAACCCGCATTTGCTGCGATATCAACTTCGAATTCATGAGCATAAACAAATTCTCAAGGCAGAGACTGGTTTCGGCCAGAAAGGTCTGGATACAAAGATGAAACTAAAAATGTTGAGCTCAACAGTTTTGGCAGTTTGCAATTTAGTAGTCGTGCTCGGTTTAGTTTTTGCCGCGCCAGCGCCAACTTTGGCCCAAAATGTCGCGGGAGGGCAGCAGACCTCTGGAGGTCCCAGCGGTCAAGCGGCGGTTAACCAGGCCAGCGATCAGCAAATGCCGCCCGCCGTGGCAAAAAAACTTGAAGAAATGGAAGCTCGCATAGAGCAACTCGAAGCGGAACTTAAGTCTCGTCCGGCGCAAGCACCGCTATCGGCAAAAGCTTCGGCGCCGATCCCGTCTGCCGCCGTGGCAGCACCTGCCCCTGCCCCTTCAGCACTAACCTCCACCTCGTCAGCGACTCAGCCCCAAGGTGAACTGACAGCTGCGCAAACGACGGCTGCACCGCCAGGAAAAGAAGAACCGTTCGCCGATGCAGATTGGACCTGGCTAAACGGCAACCCGCGCACGAAGGATATATTTTGGGATACAAAATTCTTCACGCCTGAGATCCGAGTCGATACCAATTACGTCTTTGACTTCAACCATCCGACCGATCATTCCATCGGGGGGTCGAGCGAACTTTTTCGGTCACAAGAAGTGCAACTCGAGCAGCTCGGTATAGGCGGGGATTTCCACTGGGACAACGTACGCGGCAGATTGATGACTCAGTTTGGAATGTATTCTGCGACCACCCCACGCAACGACCCTAGCCCAGGACACGGACAGTGGGATCTGGTTAGTGCATATCGCTATCTGTCAGAGGCATACGGCGGCTACCATTTCAACGTATTACATGGGGTGAACGTTGACGCCGGGATATTCCTCTCCTACATCGGGCTGTTCAGTTATTACAACTTCGACAACTGGGCCTATCAACCGTCCTACGTATCCTCCAATACTCCGTGGTTTTTCACCGGCGTGCGAGTACAGATTTTTCCAACCAAGCATTTGAAAATAGAGCCTTGGTTCATCAACGGATGGCAATCCTACGCGTCCGCCAATCACACACCGGGTCTTGGTGGCCAACTTAAGTGGACTCCGAAACCGTGGATCAACATCATCTCGAACAATTACGGCCTGGGGCAGGACGATCTATTCGTACCAGGTCGCAGCCGCATCCACACTGACAATAGCGTCGAAGTGAAGTATTTCGACCAGCCTGACAGGACGCTCGACAAGATGGCGTTCTCTTTGACCGGCGATCTAGGATGTGAGTATGGCAGCGGCGTGAGTTGCTACGGCGATCGCAAGGGCGGACCTAAGCAAAGCTTTATCGGCTATATGGCCTATAACCGTTTCTGGTTCCACAAGGATACATTCGGGTTAACTCTGGGCGGCGGCCAAATCAATAATCCGGGCCGGTATCTGGTGTTGTTGCCACCCATCAATGGCGAATCCGCCATTACGGCGTCCACGAATTCTCCATACTTTACTGAGAACCCAGGAAATCCATTCAAGGCTTGGGACTCGTCGATCACGTTTGACTACATGCCGAAGCAATACATCACGTTCCGCTGGGAATATGACTATCGTCACGCAAACGTGCCGTACTGGTCGGGCCGCGGTGGAATTACTCCACCGGGAGGAAATAACGGCTCCCCTACAGACTACGCTTGCATCACCGGCGTCTCATCGGGACAGACAACTCTGCCGGCGGCGGAAACAGCGTGCGGCGGCGGGATTAGCAGCGTCTGGTTCCCGGACCTTCGCAGGGACGAGTCTTTCATCGACATGTCCATCATGGTGAAGTTCTAATGCGGGACTTTGTGTTTGTGATCTGCACGATTGGATTCTTTGTCGCAGCAATCGTGTACGTGTGGGGTTGTGAACGGCTGAAGTAGGGGAGCGAGAAAGATGTTGGGAAATGTAATTTTGTTGGGAGTTTGTGTGTTGCTGTTCGTGTATCTGGTGGCCGCACTGCTGTGGCCGGAGAAGTTCTAACTATGACTGCAAATGGATGGTTTCAAATCGGCCTGTTCTTGCTCGTGATTTCCGGTCTGACCAAACCCCTGGGCGCGTACATGGCCCGCGTGTTCAACGGCGAACAAACGTTTCTCGACGGTCTAATGCGTCCGCTTGAGCGAACACTGTACCGGATCGTTGGTGTTGACGAGCGCCACGAGATGCGCTGGACGGAATACGCCATCTCGATGCTTCTATTCAGTGCCGTTTCCATGTTTCTCCTCTATTTGATCGAGCGTTCTCAGACACTTCTGCCCTGGAATCCGCAACACTGGCCGAACGTAGCGCCGGATTTGGCATTTAACACCGCTGCCTCATTCACCACGAACACAAACTGGCAAGCCTATTCCGGCGAAACAACCATGAGTTATTTCACTCAAATGGCCGGACTTGCCTATCACAACTTCATGTCCGCTGCGACCGGGATAGCCTTGGCCATCGCCGTAATTCGTGGAATCGCGCGACGGGAGAAAGAAACGATTGGAAATTTCTGGGTAGATCTTACCCGGGCGAATTTGTGGATTCTGCTGCCGTCCTGCGTGCTCATTGCGCTGTTTTTTGTGTCCCAGGGAATGATTCAGAATTTGAAGCCGTACGTTACCACCCAACTTTTGGATCCGCAGACGGCGCAAGTGACCGGCGCGGACGGGAAAACAACGCCGCAGAAAATTACAACACAAGTCATCCCGCAGGGACCGGTGGCGTCGCAAGAAGCCATCAAGATGTTGGGCACCAATGGCGGCGGTTTTTTCAACGCCAACAGCGCGCATCCTTACGAAAATCCTAATCCACTCACTAATTTCATTCAGATCATTCTGATTTTTGCGATTCCTGCGGGACTCACCTACACGTTGGGTCGCATGACAGGATCGCAGAAGCACGGATGGGCCGTGTGGGGCGCTATGGCTGTGCTCTTTTTTGCGGGAGTGCTCTGCGCATATACGGCTGAGTCACGAGGCAATCCGCTGCTGCACGGCACAGACCAAAAAGTGAGTGCTACCCAGCCGGGCGGCAACATGGAAGGAAAAGAAATTCGCTTTGGAATTGCGAATTCAGCGCTCTTTGCAACTGTCACCACCGATGCGAGCTGCGGCGCGATTAACGGACAGCACGATTCGTTTACACCATTGGGAGGAATGATTCCGCTCATCAACATGATGCTGGGCGAAGTAGTTTTTGGCGGAGTGGGCGCGGGACTTTACGGCGTGCTAGTAATGGTAATTCTCGCTGTGTTTATCGCAGGACTGATGGTCGGAAGAACACCTGAATATCTCGGAAAAAAAATCGAAGCGTACGACGTAAAAATGGCCATGCTTTCAGTGCTCATCTTTTCCCTGATCATTCTCGTGTTTACGGCGATTGGAGTGGTGACGACGTACGGCAAAGCGGCCATTTCTAATCCAGGGCCGCATGGCTTGTCACAAATTCTGTACGCCTACACTTCCGGCGCTGCCAACAACGGGTCAGCGTTCAACGGCGGCAACTGGAACTTGCCTTGGTACAACATCACTATGTCGTTCGATATGCTGCTGGGAAGATTTTTTATGGTGATTCCGGTCCTTGCCATCGCGGGGAATCTGGCGCGCAAGAAAATTGTCCCGGAATCCGCGGGAACTTTCCCGGTAACCACGCCGTTGTTCTCTGCGCTCCTGATTAGCGTGGTGCTGATCGTCAGCGCGTTGACATTTTTCCCCGCTTTGAGTCTGGGACCAATTCTCGAGCACTTGTTAATGAACGCAGGAAAGGTGTTTTAGGATCACGATGACAATCACATCTACCCCTGGGAAGAGATCGCTGTGGACTTCGGGAATTATTGCCGTGGCGGTGAAGGATTCCTTCGTCAAGTTGAATCCTCGCACGCTGATGAAGAACCCGGTGATGTTTGTTGTTGAGGTGGGTTCTGTCGTCACCAGCGTAGAACTCATCAGCGATTTGCTGCGGCACAACGGCAATTTCGGATTCGAGCTTCAGATCACGCTGTGGCTCTGGTTTACCGTGCTGTTCGCAAACTTCGCCGAAGCTATGGCCGAAGGGCGCGGTAAAGCGCAGGCCGAAACGTTGCGAAAAGCCCGCCTGGAAACCATGGCGAAGCGCATGAAGCCAGACGGCTTGCTGGAAGAAGTACCCGGCTCGAAGCTCAGGCTCGGAGATCTCGTGGTTATCTCAGCGGGCGAATTTGTGCCGGGAGATGGAGAGGTGGTGATTGGCGTAGCCTCGGTGGATGAGTCGGCCATCACCGGAGAATCCGCGCCGGTTATTCGCGAGTCCGGCGGCGACCGCTCGGCCGTCACCGGCGGAACGCGTGTGCTCTCCGATCAAATCACCGTGAAAATCACTGCGAATCCGGGAGAAACATTCCTGGACCGCATGATCAAGCTTGTGGAAGGCGCCGAACGGCAGAAAACCCCCAATGAAATAGCGCTCAATATCCTTCTCGCCGGGCTGACCATCATTTTTCTGCTGGCGGTGGTAACACTGCAACCAATGGCAATTTATAGCGGCGCCCCTCAGACCGTGTTCGTCCTGATCTCGCTGCTCGTATGCTTGATTCCTACCACCATCGGCGGCCTGTTGTCGGCCATCGGGATTGCCGGAATGGATCGCGTCGTCCAGCGGAACGTATTGGCTATGTCTGGAAGAGCGGTCGAAGCAGCGGGAGACGTGGATACGTTGTTGTTGGACAAAACCGGCACAATCACATTGGGAAATCGCCGCGCAACAGAGTTGGTCCCTGCCCCAGGCGTGAAGGAAGAAGACCTCGCCGACGCCGCGCAACTAGCTTCTCTGGCTGACGAAACTCCGGAAGGCCGTTCAATCGTCGTGCTGGCCAAAGAAAAATACGGGCTACGCGGACGCGAACTCTCCTCCTACGCCGCAACCTTTATTCCATTTTCCGCCCAGACCAGAATGTCTGGAGTCGATCTCGACGGCCGGGAAATCCGTAAGGGCGCACCTGACGCGATCTTGCAGCATTGCTGTCAAGGTAGCATGCGGGCACCACAGGAAGTGGAAGAAACAGTAAAGGCCATTTCGAATGCAGGAGGCACGCCGCTGCTGGTGGCGGAAGATCGCCGTGTGCTGGGAACGATTTACCTGAAGGACATCGTGAAAGGCGGAATGCGCGAACGCTTCGACCAACTGCGCGCCATGGGTATCCGAACCGTGATGATCACCGGCGATAATCCGCTGACCGCAGCAGCTATCGCGCGAGAGGCCGGAGTGGATGATTTTCTCGCGCAAGCAAAGCCGGAAGACAAGCTCGCGCTGATTCGCAGCGAGCAAGCGAAGGGCAAGCTAGTTGCCATGACCGGCGACGGCACGAATGATGCTCCCGCTTTGGCGCAGGCGGACGTCGGCGTGGCCATGAATGCCGGGACGCAAGCCGCAAAAGAAGCGGGCAATATGGTGGACCTGGATTCCAACCCCACGAAATTGATCGAGATTGTAGAAATTGGAAAGCAACTTCTCATCACGCGAGGCGCGCTGACCACATTTTCCGTTGCGAACGACGTGGCAAAATATTTTGCCATTATTCCCGCAATGTTCGCAGGCGCGTTTCCGCAGCTCATGTTGCTGAACGTAATGGGACTGAAGACGCCGCAATCCGCTGTGCTTTCTGCGGTAATCTTTAACGCTCTGATTATTATTGCGCTCGTGCCACTGGCGCTGCGCGGCGTTAAATACATTCCAGCGGGCGCGGAAGCGCTGCTGCGCAGAAATCTTTTGATCTATGGACTGGGCGGAGTGATCGCACCCTTTCTGGGTATTAAGCTGATTGACTTAGTGATTACCCATATTGGTTTGGCCTGAGGTTAACGTGAAAAGAAACCTGCTAATTTCGATCTGGATGACACTGGCAACGACGGTGCTTCTTGGAATCCTCTACCCGCTGGTGGTTACCGGGCTAGCGCAGGTGCTGTACGGGCACCGCGCAAATGGAGATTTGATTGAGTTCCGCGGCCAGTTGGTGGGATCAAGGCTCATTGGACAGCCATTCACAGCTCCCTGGTATTTTCATTCGCGTCCTTCGGCAGCGGGGCCGGCCGGTTATGACCCCACGCAATCGCAGGGATCTAATCTCGCGCCGACGAACAAAGCGCTTCTCGATCGCGTTTCCGCAAGCGTGCAAACTCTGCAGGCCGAGAACCCAAACACCCCTATTCCGATCGACCTGGTTACCACGTCGGCTTCCGGGCTTGATCCCGACATCTCGCCGGCTTCTGCCGAATTCCAGATTTCACGTGTGGCCAAAGAACGCAAGATGACCGAGGCTGACTTGCGAGCGGTGGTGCAGCGGCACACTCAGCAACGCCAGTTTGGAATTCTTGGCGAGCCGCGCGTGAATGTTCTGGAACTAAACCTGGACCTGGATGAAATCCACGCGATGCACTAAGAACTATTCTTCAGTCTCGTTGGCGGCTGGCTTGTCCTGAGGCGGATCGAATCGGTAGCCTACCCAAGGTTCCGTATGGATGTAACGAGGCTTATGCGGGTCCGGCTCGATTTTTTTCCGTAGCTGGTTAATAAACACGCGCAGGTATTCTGTTTCCTCCCCGTAATCGGGCCCCCACACCGCTTGCAAAAGCCGCCGATGCCCCAAGGCTTTCCCGCGGTTCGCAACCAAATGGCGCAAAAGCTCGAACTCCTTCGGCGTCAGACGCACCGGCCGGTTTTTCACGCTCACCAAGCGCTTTTCGAAGTCAATTTTCAAATCGCTGGACGCGAACGCGGGAGTCGCATCGCCCGGACTGCTTCTCCGGAGCGCAGCACGTATGCGTGCCATCAGTTCCTGTACGCCAAAAGGTTTTACGACGTAATCATCCGCGCCGGCATCCAGCGCTTCAACTTTATCGCGTTCGCTATTTCGTATGGTGAGCATGATGATCGGAACATCACTGGAAGCGCGGATCTCGGCGCAGGTCTCCAGTCCCGAAATTCCCGGCAAATTTACGTCCAGCAGAATCAGGTCGGGACGCTCCGTGCGAATTTTTCCCAGGGCTTCTTCCCCACTGGCCGCCTCTATCACCGAATAGCCATGCGAAGTCAGAGTGGTGAGCATCACCCTGCGGATTTGAGGTTCGTCGTCAACAATCAGTATTGTGGACGCGCTCATGAATTTGCAACGCGCGTCTGATCAACCGGCAGGGTGAAGGAAAAAACCGATCCTTGGCCGCGTTGGCTCGTCAGGCTCATCGAGCCGCCGTGCGCGGCGACAATAGCCTTGGCGATTGGCAGTCCCATGCCAGTACCCTGCACCAGGAACCGTTGATCTTTACCGCGATAAAATTTTTCAAAGATCAAGCTTTGCTCCAAGTCCTCAATTCCCGCGCCGCGATCGGCCACGCTGGTGACGATAAATTTGTCGTTTTGCTCTGCGGTAATGGTAAGGGGCTGGTCCGGTGGAGAATATTGATTCGCATTTTCGATCAAATGCGAAAGAGCTTCTTTCACCAATCCGATATCCACTCGAACCCGGGGCAGATTCGGCGCCACCACCACTCGCACAGTACGATTTCCCAGTACACTTTTGCATTGGCTCAACGCCGCGTTAGTTACTTCTTCGATGGATGTGGATTCAAGCTTGAGCTGCACTTCGCCTGCATCAAGCCGCGCCATTTCGCCAGCCTCGCCAACCAGCCGATTTAGACGGTCGCTTTCCTCATTGATGACCGTGAGAAGATCCTGTCGTTGCGCGCCTGTGAGACCGCTGTTGGTTAGCAGGTTTGTTACCGAGGCTTTGATCGAAGTCAACGGGGTTCGCAGGTTGTGTGTCACCGACTCGGTCAACGCGGTGCGCAAACGTTCGCCCTCGCGTGCGGCTTCCGTTTGCCCCAGTTGCTCAATCGCGCGAGCGCGTTCCACAGCCACGGCGATTAATGTCCCGATGGCTTCCAGCGTTTGACGCGAAAGGATCGATCCCGAAATTCCGAGGCTGCCTATCGGACGCACGCCTAAACGGACAGGAACGAAACAGAGGCTGTTCGGAATATCGATGACCGGCTCTTCCCGCGCAACAATTGCTTTTAGACTGTCTATATCGAGTCGCGGAATCACGGGTCCGGAACGATATACCTTTTGTTTTTCGGAAAGAAATAAGGCTGCCGCGCCCACTTCAAAAGTATTTACGATCTGCGCGGGGATTAGATTGAGCAATTGGATTACGTTGCCCGATTCGAGCAGAACCTGACTGAAGGCGTACAATTTCTCGATTTCACGGCGGCGCGCCGAAGCGTCTTCAGCCTTCTGTCGCGCCCGAGTCGATAAGCTACTGGCACTAACGGACACCACCAGAAAAGCGAAGAGCGCCACCCAGTTTTGGGGATCCGCCACGGTGAACTTTCCAACCGGAGGAAGAAAATAATAATTGAATGCGAGCATTGCAGCGATGGACATGAAAACGGATACTGCAATGCCCCACACGGTGGAAACAGCTAAAATAGCGAGCAGGAATGTCAGCGCAACTGTGGTGGGATTAACCGGAAGTACGCGGCGATAGAAAAGAGAAATTCCCAGGACCAGGCCTAAAGCGACTGCAAATCGCAGAAAACGATAGAGAAATGGCTCACGCACGTATGCCATTCTATCGTAGCTTTACCACTCGCCCGTAAAAGAGATTAAACGCAATGCCAAAGACCCCTGAAGAATGGCTGGCGGTTTCCAGGCCGCCGGAAAAAACCAAAGGCATATTGAAACTGTTTCTCGGCTACGCACCGGGCGTGGGAAAAACTTACAGTATGCTCAGCGAAGCCATCCGGAGAAAAAGCCG
>Ga0070765_100000213_pt1 | contig 35214 bp, 28 predicted proteins | sample HubBroMetageWFT5_FD_71516 | JGI IMG/M metagenome (GOLD analysis project Ga0070765, IMG submission 71516) | Warmed and freeze-thawed soil microbial communities from the Hubbard Brook experimental Forest, New Hampshire - Hubbard Brook CCASE Soil... | ecosystem: Environmental > Terrestrial > Soil...
CGATGTCGTGAACCGTGTACAAGAAAGCAGGGGACAGTGGGAACTCGAAATCCGCAAGCTCCTTCGCGAAGTCAGCCGAATTGCGGAAAGGGCCCTTGACCGCGCGCGCGATCCGGTCCGAAGGCGCTTCTGGAGTTGAGGCCGCCTCCACTCGTCTTGACGGCATTGAACTTGCCATTCAAGCACTCATAGCGCACCGGGAAACCATGGGGGTTAAGCGAAACTAATCGGTTGCGACGGGAAATTCGCTGCCAGCGGCAAGGTAGTGTGCCATAAGCGCCGACCGTGCGAGGTATTTCAACCTCGATTTTTGCTTTTTCGCAGCGAATTTAAGACCTTTCGGTGCATAAGGTTGACACCCCTATACCCCTATGCTAGGTTGGGAAGTCGGCCCAAACTGCCCGTAGCGCGATTTGGCCCCACAATTGCCCATCAATCCGCTGGAGGACACTTTTTTGGCGCACGCTGACGAAAAATTCCTGTTTACCTCTGAGTCTGTAACCGAAGGTCATCCCGATAAAATAGCCGACCAGATTTCCGACGCCGTTCTAGACGCGGTCATGAAAGACGACCCCCTGGGCCGCGTGGCCTGCGAAACTTTGGTCACCACCGGACTTGTCGTCGTAGCCGGCGAAATTACCACCAGCACTTACGTTGATTTCTCCGGCCTCGCTCGCGAAGTCATCCGCGACGTTGGCTACACCCGCGCGAAGTTCGGCTTTGACGCGGAAACCTGTGGTGTAATTTGCGCCATCAACAAGCAATCTCCGGATATCGCCATGGGAGTTGATACAGGTGGCGCTGGCGATCAGGGCTTAATGTTTGGATTCGCTTGCGACGAAACGCCTGAGCTGATGCCTATGCCCATCCAACTCGCGCACAGCCTCACGCACAAGCTCTCTGAAGTCCGCAAGAAGGGAACTGTCGATTTCCTCCGCCCGGACGGAAAATCCCAAGTGACGATTGAATATATCGATGGCCGCCCGGCGCGCGTTGACACCGTGGTAATCTCCACGCAACACAGCGACAAAGTTTCTCACCGCGACCTGGAAGAAGCAGTCATGACTGAGGTCATCGGTGCCGTCCTTCCCGAATCCATGGTCGATAAGAAAACGAAATATCACATCAATCCCACCGGCCGCTTCGTTACCGGTGGGCCCATGGGTGACGCAGGACTCACCGGCCGCAAGATCATCGTTGATACTTACGGCGGCTACAGCCGTCACGGTGGCGGCGCACTTTCCGGGAAAGATCCAACCAAGGTTGACCGCTCTGCGTGTTACATGGCGCGTTACGTCGCAAAAAATATTGTGGCCGCTGGCCTCGCCACCAAGGTGGAAGTCCAGCTGGCGTATGCCATCGGTGTGGCTGAACCGGTTTCTGTTATGGCAGACACTTTCGGTACTGGAACGATTCCCAATTCTCAAATCACCGAGCTGATCCGGGCGTTCTTCAAGCTCACGCCCAAGGGAATTATCGAAACGCTCGATCTACGTCGCCCGATTTTCCGTCCCACTGCTTCTTACGGCCATTTCGGACGAACCGGCCCGGGCTTCACGTGGGAGAAAACAGATAAGGCCCAGGTCATCAAGAAAGAAGCGGGCTCGCGCGGAGTAGTTGCAACATCGCGCGCATAATTTCAGTGTTTGGTTTTTATTTGGGTTTCGTAGCGCCGGTTTATCCTGAGGCTCCGAAGGAGCTTTAGCCCGGCAGCTTTTTCTAAATTTTCCGCAAAATAAAAAACTTAAGGGAGTTCTCGTGGAGACGACTGCAACGAAGATGGCCGGTGATGTGAAAGACATGGCCCTGGCAGAAAAGGGCAAACGCAAAATCGAATGGGCCAATCAGCACATGCCGGTTCTGCAATTGATCCGCAAGCAATTTATCAAGGACCAGCCGCTCAAGGGAATTCGCATGTCCGCTTGCCTGCACGTCACCAGCGAAACGGCCAACCTCGCCATCACTCTACGCGATGGCGGCGCTGACGTTGTCCTTTGCGCCTCGAATCCGCTCTCCACCCAGGACGAAGTCGCTGCGTCCCTGGTGAAGGATTACAACATCCCCACTTTCGCCATTAAGGGCGAAGACAACGCCACCTATTACGCGCACATCAACGCCGCGCTCGACCACAAACCGCAAATCACCATGGACGATGGCGCCGATCTCGTCACCATTCTGCTCACCAAGCGCCCCGACCTGGTGCAGAACATCATCGGCGGCACGGAAGAAACCACCACCGGTGTGATTCGGCTTCGCGCCATGGCCAAAGACGGTACGTTGAAATATCCCATCATTGCCGTGAACGACGCGCTCACCAAGCATCTCTTCGACAATCGTTATGGCACTGGCCAGTCTTCGATCGACGGTGTTCTGCGCGCCACGAATCTTCTGATTGCAGGCCTTCGCGTGGTTGTTTCCGGCTACGGTTGGTGCGGCAAGGGCGTCGCTATGCGCGCCAAAGGCCACGGCGCAGACGTGATCATCACCGAAATCAATCCCGTGCGTGCTCTCGAAGCCGTGATGGACGGCTTCCGCGTGATGCCCATGCCCGAAGCCGCAAAAATCGGTGACGTTTTCATCACCGTTACCGGCAATAAATCAATTCTCACCCACGATCATTTCGAAAGAATGAAAGACGGCGCGGTCATCTCCAATTCCGGTCACTTCAACGTGGAAATCGATATCCCCGCGCTGGAAAAACTTTCCAGCTCGAAAAGACCGGTAAGGCCTTTCGTTGACGAATATGTGATGAAAGATGGCCGCAAGCTTTACCTGCTCGGCGAAGGCCGCCTGATCAATCTCGCCGCAGCCGAAGGCCACCCCGCCTCGGTGATGGACATGAGCTTTGCCAACCAGGCGCTCGCTTCCGAATACCTGGTCAAGAACGCCAGCAGCCTGAAGCACCAAGTTTATTCCGTGCCGGAGAACATCGACCGCCACATCGCCAAACTCAAACTCGACTCTATGGGCATCCAGGTCGATAAGCTAACTCCCGACCAAGAGCAGTACCTGGCCTCCTGGTCCGAAGGCACCTAGAACGTAACACCGTGAAGCCCAGGCCGAGACTCTGCTGCCCAAAAGCAGTTCGTGTCCTCGGCCTTTTTGTTCCTGCCAAATAGGTTTGGCTGATAGCGGCAAATCGAACTAAGCCACAATTGAAAATCGAAAGGTTGCTCTTCGCTTCTGTGGCGCCGCGCCCTACCCAGGCCTTCCACGAGGTAGGGCAAGCCTAAGTTGCTCCGTTCTATCCTAAGTTGCGTAATGAGAACTAAGCTGACTCCCAGCGTTGTCTGAGCCGCGAGCCAGAATCCGCCAGCGCTGGTTCGCGCTAGTCGCCGCCCATCGAATCTAGAAATGTGGCGGACGGTGCGAAGAACAAATTTCCTGTGATGGCGCGGCTGTAATCGAGCAGGCGATCGTAGTTACCGGGCGGCCGCCCGGCGAACATATTCTCCAGCATCTGCTCCAGAGTGCGCGGAGTACGGGAGTAGCCGATAAAATAGGTCCCAAATTCCCCTTGCGCGGCGCTGCCGAACGGCATGTTGTCGCGCAGGATTTTGATCTCTTTGCCATCCTCTTCAATCGTCGTCAATGAGCTATGCGAGCAGCTCGGCTTCACTGAAGGGTCCAATTCAATGTCGGACAATTTCTTGCGCCCGATAATCTTTTCCTGTGCCTCAATGGACAGCGCATTCCATCCGTTCATATCATGCAAATATTTTTGCACCATCACGTAGCTACCGCCGGCGAACGCGGCATCTTCCTCGCCCACGAGAGCGGCATCGGTAATAGCCTCACCTCGCGGATTTTCCGTTCCATCCACGAAACCGACTAGATCGCGGTCGTCGAAGTTTTTGAAACCGTGCACTTCGTCCACCGGAGCAACAGCACTTCCGATGCGCGCCATAATCTGCGTCGCGAGTTCGAAGCAGAGGTCCATATGCCTCGCGCGTATGTGGAACAGCAAGTCGCCCGGCGTGGACACCGCATGTCGCGCCTCGGCGCGAACCTCGCGGAACGGGTGAAGGTCCGCTGGCCGCGGCTGTCCGAAGAGCCGGTCCCATGCGCCGGATCCAATCCCCATGATGCATGACAGCCCCGCTTCGATGTTGCGATACTCTACCGCGCGGAAAATCCCGCTCAAGTCTCCGCAGAACGAACGCAACGCCGCGCGATTCTCGTCCCCCGGTTTTACTGTCAGGACTAGAAAGATCGCGGCACGCGTGAGCGGTGCAACGATCGGCTGCGCCACAACACGCGGCGCGCTTGTCAGGTTAGGCTCCATGGTGTTTCCTCCGCTTGTGCTTCACTCGTCGCCCGGCGGTTCGTCGAGAGGTGACCGCCAGCCCTCGAAAACTTCGCGAAAAGGTATACTCCGCCCCGTGACCATTGCAAACAAATATTTGAAGACTACCGCGGTCATTGGCCAATCGGGAACCCGTTTGTTCCAAAATTACGAGCTGAATACCCAAACGTGTAAATTAAGTAGGAATGAAATATCGGATGCATAGTTACACGTCGTGGCACGGCTTTGCTCCCTTGCTGGTGGCGCTCGTAGTTGCAATGTTCGCTTCCGCAGCCAGCGCGCAACATTGCACCGTTAAACCCGCATCCATCCCGCTAGGTCAGACAGTACGCCTGCGCTGCGAAATTCCCGCCGCGACTGCTCGCCTGAACACCCGCACCGTGCGTCTTTTCAAACAAGGAACCGGCGATTGGGAAGGCCTGATGCCTGTTGCAGTAGCCGATATGCCCGGCGCCTATCCCATCGAGTTTCTTGCAGCCGACGGCACCACTCTCGCCGCCGTCAACTTAACCATTCGCAAAACTATCTTCCCCTCGCAAAATGTTACTCTGGCGCCGCAGATCGAAGCGCTCCATTCCACAACAGAGGAAATGCAAACACTCACCACCTTCCGCGACTCCGTATCTGACGTGAAATACTGGGAAGACCCGCTCGTCCCACCGCTTCCTGGTTGCGTCATATCGCCCTTCGGGGTGAAGCGCCTTCACAACGGAAAGCCCACCGGCGAAATTCACGGCGGAATCGACCAGCGCGCGTCCGACGGAACTCCCATTCGCGCTGTGGCGGCAGGCGTCGTGAAGATCGTGCAACCTTTCAACGTCCTCGGCGGCACAGTGGCCATCGACCACGGCCAGGGGCTCGAAAGCATGTACCTGCACATGTCAAAATTAAACGTAGAGCTGGGCGCTCACGTTAACAAAGGCGACGTGATCGGCTACGTCGGCGCCACTGGCCGCGCCAACGGCCCTCATCTCCACTGGGTCATTTACGTAAACGGCGTCCCGCAGAATCCGCAGCAATGGGTCAAATTAACTTCCTGCGCCGCCACCAAAAAGAAATCCTAATCGAAATCGCCGGGCAGCCGCCGCGGCTGGCCGGGCAAAAGCCAAGAAAGTTGCCGCCAGGTAGAATTTGGCGAGAAAATGCGTGCGGTTCCTCGGCCAGGAGGGAAGCCCTAAACAGCATTACGCCGAATATTTGAGGAGGAGCTGCCATGCGAATCTTTCAGAAAGTGTCTCAGGCCCTCTGCGTAACACTGTTGTGGTGCACCTGCACCACGCTCTCCGCGCAGAACGAAAAACCTCGCATACGAAATATTGTCCTGGTTCATGGCGCCTGGGCCAACGGCTCCGAGTGGAGAGGTGTTTATGAGATTCTCGTCAAAGACGGCTTCAACGTCAGCATCGTGCAGGAGCCCGAAACATCATTTCAGGACGATGTCACTTCCGTTAAACGTACTCTCGCCCTGCAAGATGGACCGGTTATTCTCGTCGCTCACAGTTACGGCGGCGCCGTAATCACTGAAGCGGGCAACCACCCCTCGGTCGTCGGCTTGGTTTACATTGCCGCGCACATGCCCGACGCTGGAGAGAATGAATCCGACCACGGAAAGCGCTTCCCCAGTGACCTCGCCAAGTCTATCGCAATAAAAAAGACCTCCGATGGTTTCACCTATCTCGATCCCGCGCAATTTCACGAATTTTTCGCCGCCGACTTGCCGCCGGGCAAGCTGCGTTCATGGCCCGTTCGCAAGTGCTAAATAAGGCCCACAATTTCAAAGGCGTCATCACCACCGCCGCCTGGCGAACGAAACCCAGCTGGATGGCGGTAGCCGGAAGCGAGCGGACCATCAATCCTGACCTAGAACGGTGATACGCCACACGAGCCAAAAGCCACAACATCGAAATCGCCGGCGCCAGCCACTGTGTTTACATCTCGCACTCGAAGGAAGTCGCCGCCCTGATCGAAGATGCCGCGACGCACGCTCACTAAAGATCACCGGCCTTCGCGCCTTCATCTTTTCATTGTGGACGAACAAAAAAGTGGACTGGCGAGAGTGTTCTCCAGTCCCGGCACAGGAATGCGCGTTCCAGCTCCCGCACGGGAATGCATATCAGATCATTGAGGCATGAGATTACTGAGGCAGATCGAACCGGTACTGTAACGCGACTCGCACCTGAAACGGTTCGGTGGGGTGGAAAACGTCCGTAAATAAAGGTTCGGCTGCTGGCGTTATTCGGGAGATATAGGCGTAGTCAATGTCGTGATCGCGGCGGTTAAGCAAATTCAAGAATTCGGCCGAAACGCGCCATCTCCTGTTAATTCGATAACCCACCTCCGCGTTGAGCAACGCTGTTAGGTTTGAGCGATAAATTCCGTCGGACGTTAAATCGCGCGGGCCAAAGCAGCGCAAGCGCAAACTCGCCGAAAAGCCTTTGTAATCGTGCACTGTGACGCCCGAGGAAATCACCCACCCAACCGCTTCGGGCACACGATAGCCACCCGGACCTTGCACGGGATACTGGCCACCGCCCGGGTTGGTGAACGCCGCATCATCCGGGTCTATTTGGGTAAATCTGGCGCGGGAGTCAGCAAGGTCAAAATCAACAACCAAATGTTCCAGTGGCGTGTAGTAGTTCGCCCATTCCACGCCGTAGCGGTTGCTCGACTGTTCCGAAGCAACCGTGCCTCCGGTGTCACCATCCTGCTGCAGTTCGGAGTTACTGTGGAGGTACCAGACCGAAAGGGTGGTTTGCAGATGCGGGACGAGCAGAGTACGCACGCCAACCTCCCCGCCTTTGGTTTGGACCAGGGGGGAAATTGGGATGCTGGGCGTCGGGAAGGGATAGTCCGGCGAAATCGGTTGCACCCTCTGTGTTGCGCCACGCGCATCGTTGCTGTGGAAACTGAATCCACTCTGTATATAGAACTCAGTCTTAGCCCAGGGCCCGAAAATTAAACTTGCTTTGGGACTGGGCAGGAACTTGCTGGCCGTGCCGGAATTCAGCTTCGCAAAGTTGACCACCGGAGCGCCCGGCAATTCGGTGGCGACGTAAGGGGGAGTCAAGCTGGTGACGTTATATATTGCTTCGTCGCCGCGCAGGGCCAGGACCCAGCGGAATTTTTCCGTCCACTGAATTTTATTTTCCACATAAAAGCCGATCATAGTGTCGGTAAATTTATTTAGATCGGTGTCCGCGGGCAAGATTGCTGTCAGATTCGGATTGATAACGCACTCGGGGATGGGTTCGTCATTGCAGGCATTGATATCATTCTTGTCCGTGCGCACACGATCTTCCGTCTGGAAAAGGCCGTTGTGGACCCAATCGTTGCGGACCTGCAGGCCGAAGGTATTTGCCACCTGGCGACCAAACCATGTGCCGAAAATCGTGTGGTGCGCGTCAAGCCCTGCCACCCAGCGCCTGTCCTGCTGTTCGAACTGATCGCCCTTAACGGGGTCATCCAGGAAGTAAGTGAAGTCAGAAAATAAATTCAGATCATAATAAAATCCGTAGAGCGTCACTTTCGTCTCGGAATTTTCGCTGCTGCGATGCCATTCAGCCTGCAGGCTATAACGCTGTGACTCGCCACCGTCCGTTGGGTTTAGTGCGCCAAAGAAACCAACCAGCGGTATGGCGTCAACGGGGATTTGATCGCTCGAGTGCCAGGTTCCACGGTAAGCGCGGGCCGTGATGCGGAAGCCATTGTCTTCTCCGCCCTGGCTGTAGGTTACCAGGCCATTGTATTTGTAAAAGTTATCCTCGTGCGTCGTCCATGGGCCGTTATCGTGATACACCTCTCCGCCGTACAGCAAACTGCCCTTGCGGAGCTTTCGCGATATGCCGAAAACCATCCGCCCATAGCCATACATGCCGCCCTCCACTTGGAAGAAGTTCTGGGGCAGCGTCTTGAAATACACCGCATCGGCGGCTCCCGCTGAGCCATAGTTGCCGATATCGGCGTAATAAGGACCTTTCTCAAAATCCACCCGCTCCACAAACTCGGGGATGACGGTGTTCATGTCCGAGTAGCCCTCGCCGTGCGCGTGCGACGGCAGGTTAAGCGGCATACCGTCGATAAAAATGGCGAAATCTGTGCCGTGGTCGAGATTGAACCCGCGAAGAAAATATTGGTTGGCCTTGCCGCCGCCGGCGTGTTGAGTGACGATGAGACCGGGAATCGTCTCCAAAACTTCTCCCGAACGAAGAATCGGACGATCTTCGATTTCCGCTGCGCCCACCGTTCCTTGGGTGGCGGAGTCGGCAATTCCGATGAGACTGTCCTCCCGGCCCTTCACATTTAAGGTGGTGTTCACGGAGCCCACCGCCAGGGAGATGCGCAACGGCGCCGGTGCCTCAGTGGCTCCTATGGTGACGGGGATTTCTTTGGTTTCAAAACCGGGACCGGATACCACGAGTCGATAATCACCGGCCGAGAGTCCATAAATAACGAAGGAGCCGTACCTATCCGCCTGTGTCGTTGTTTGTACGGTACCGTTCGCGCTTCGAAGCTGTACGGTAGCCCCGGCAATCACCGCGCCAGACCCGTCAACGATAGTTCCTGATAGCCGGGTGGGTTCCTGGGAATTTGCCGCTGCCCACAATGCCGCTGCCGGGCAAAGCAGAACCATCGTCGCCGCAACGAATATCTTCAACCTGCCTGCCATGCTTGTCGATCGCGTCATCGCCGACATACGAGTTTGAAATACGTGTTACCAAGGAGACTGAGTATGTATCACGTTTCTAGGAATGGTGCTATCAGGGATCTTCCGATACTGGAGATCAATTAGCCTCCCTTACGCCGTGCGTGCTATATACAAGGATTCAATGCTGCAATCTGATTTGGATTTCGAATAACAAAGGATCAAACATGTCGGAGCTAGCTAGAACGGGCCTTTCAATAGACCGAGATTTGCTTGCGAAATTTGACCAAGCCATCGCTGGTAAGGGCTATAAGAACCGTTCGGAGGCCGTACGCGATCTTATTCGCGACCACTTGGTGTCGATAGACTCTGACCAAAACAAGGAAATCGCCGGAACGCTGACAATCGTTTACGATCATCATCGCCCGAATCTAACTGAGGAATTAGTGGAAGCGCAGCACCACGCAGGCAGCCAAGTACTCGCCGCCACGCACGTTCACTTGGACCATCATAATTGCCTCGAAGTCATCATCATGAAAGGCCGCAGTGCCACAATTCGCGACCTATCGAATCGAATATTGAGCCTGCGCGGGGTCAAACACGGCCAGCTAGTTATCACAACTACCGGAAAGGGCCTTAAATAAATACAGAAAGCGTTGAAGATCGTCTGGCATCTATCCGGTCAGCTACTATGGTTAGACCCTGACGCGAAATCCTTCATCCGTCAACCTGTCTCGATGGCCGTAAAGCCAGCGCGATGCCGCCACTTCGTTCCCAAAGAAGGGAATAGTTTCGGCGTGCTACTGGCCTGTCCACGCACACAGGTCCTTGAAATTCTTAAAATCGCGTGCTACCGTTCGGTGTGATTAAACTAGAGAATTTCAGAGCGCGTTACCGAGAATCAGCGGGACCTGCCCACCGAATTTCCCGAATGCCTGCTCACATCAACTCCCGGCAGGCTGAACTCTCTCAAAACAAACGACCGGAGAATTTCTACCCGGGGCCACAACCACCTGTTTCCCGATCACCGATCCATGCGATTCGTCTTCAAAAATAATGCCGCTTCGCGCGAGAAATTGGAGAATATCCGTGAAGAATTTCGCCACCAAATTTCTGTTAACGCCCGTTGCAGTAATCGCATTCGCCATAGCAATCGTTCCATCAGCGCCCGCAGCCGACAAGCATCCATTCGGCCTGGACGATTATTCCGCGCTGCGCTCCGCGCGCGCCGTGGCTATCTCGCCCGACGGCAAAACCATTCTTTACAGTGTCGCTTGGGACGGCACTTCTGGCCCGGTCACCAAACACGAATGGCGCCTGATTGACGTAAACGGACAAAACTCCCGAAAACTCGACTTGCCGGAACATTTTGAGCCTTCAGGCTTCACAAAAGATGGCGCGCTTTACGGGATTTATCCAGTCGGCAAATATCCGCAGCTTGCAATCGTCCCGCTGCAAGAAGGGAAGTTGATTCAAATTCTCTCGCTCCCCTCGGGAATTCGCTCGGCGACAATCTCGCCCGATGGCGCTCGCTTCGCCGTCCTTGCAGACCCCCGAAAGCCGGACCCGCTAGCCGCCATGCGCACCGTCGCCGCTGCGGATGAAACTAGCTTGTACGTTGTCAGCGTAAACGGTGCCGACGGCGGGTGGTGGTGCCCGCCGTTGACGGACGTGGCCGAAATTGCCTGGTCATCCGACGGCTCGCAAATCGCCGTGATTTCGCAGTGGACAAAAATAGGACACCACGAATTGCATTCTTTTGTGGACGTCTGCGGCCCCAGCGGTCCCCGCCGCCTCGCGGAAATTCCAGATGGAACCAGCGGTCTCGCCTGGACCGCAAGCGGAAAAGAACTCGCCTTCGCCAGTACCACTTCCGCAGTCATCACTCCCGAGCACATTTGGACCATCCCAGTGAGTGGCGGGCAGCCAGTCGATCGCACTCCCGGCCTGCCCTTTACTGCTGTAACTCTGCAGGGCGATCCGCACGGCAACATCTGGGTCGAGATGCACAAAGGTGTCGTAATCGAGACCTATTCCTACCGCGACGGAAAACTGGAGCCTGCCTATCACTGGCCGGCCGGTATTATTCAGGGCTTGCCGGTTTATTCAGGATTTTCGTTCGCGCCTGACGTTTTGGCATTCAACGTGGACGATCCTTCGCACGCCACAAATGTCGCCGTGGCCTCTGGCGGCCAACTTCAGAAAATCACGCATGAAGGCGATGACACGCTTGCGAACGTTAACCTCGGCGAGGTGAAAACCGAACGTTGGACATCGAAAGATGGAATCAAGCTGGAGGGAATCGCTACGTTCCCAGCCGATTATGCCGCAGGCAAGAAATATCCGTTCGTGGTTTTGCCGCATGGTGGGCCGGAAGCCAACGATGCCTTAGCTTTCGATTTTATCGTTCGCTCGATTTCAGGGATGGGCTATGTGGTTTTGCAACCGGAATATCGTGGTTCGACAGGTTACGGTGCGGATTTCTTAGCCGCGATTTATCAGCACTTCGGCGACCGTGCCTACAGCGATGTCGATAGCGCCACCGATTTCGCAGTCGCTCAAGGCTGGGCAGACCCCAATCGCCTAGCCATTTTCGGCTGGAGTGCGGGCGGCTTCATGACTTCATGGACCGTTACGCAAACCAATCGTTACAAAGCGGCCATCGAAGGAGCCGGCATTACAGACTGGCTCAGCTTCATCCCAACAAGCGACCTGTGGCAAGTTGATTACGACGCCCGCTTGCAGGAAAAAGATCCCATGCCTATGCTTCAGTTTTCCGCAGTGATGTTTGTGGACAAAGTCACCACGCCACTGCTGATCCTGCACGGCGAAGCAGATGCGCGCGTGCCCACGTTCCAAGCTCGCGAATTTTACGTTTTGCTCGCCGAGCGCGGAAAAACCGTCCGTATGGTCACCTATCCCGGCGCTCCACACTTCCCTCAATTAGCCGAGCAGCGCCGCAACGTCATCACGGAAATAGGCGATTGGTTGAAGCGCTACAACCCGTGACCAGTGGCAATATTTTTCAGGATGAGGTCGGCGTGCCGCAGCGATGACCGCAAGCTTCGCCGCCATGGTCCGATTTCCCGCGGCTCCTAATAATGAAAGCGCCAGCGAAACTCGGCGTAAATTTCGCGCGGATCGTTGAAATGGAATCCGCCAAACGTCAAACTGTTGTCCAGCAGGACGCGCCGATTCGCAACATTCAAAGCCGTCAACGATACGGTGTATTTCTCGCGGAAAGTTTTTCCCAGCGAAATATCAAATGTGGTGTGCTGCGGCAAGTAGGCGCCCGGATACTGAGCGTCGGGCATCCCGTTCGTAAATCCCGACCCGTAGTAGACATTGGTCGACGCGTAGGATTGCCACGGAAGGCTGGCATTGAATCCCACGTTAAGTGTATTCCGCTGGTCGTGATCGACCGGGGCGTAAGTGGGCGGCGGCTCGCACGGCGCCACCGGAGGATCGCAGATCAACCCGCCGGTGAACGGCCCTCGCGCCTTCGCGATTTGATTGGAGTAAGACAGATGCAATTGTCCGCGGTTCCAAAGACGAGGCGAGCGGACGGTGATCTCCCAAGCTTGAATCAAGGCGCCATCCCAAGTGAGCGGCCAGAAGAGATTCGATTCGCCGATATTGCTGTGGTCGAGCCAGTTTTTCGCGCGCGTCTGGAACGTATCCGCGTCGATAGTCCACCCGCGAACGGGAATCGTGACGCCGAACTGGTGCTCTTCATCTCTTTCGCCGTGAATCGGAGCGAACGCCAGCCCTTGGCTCTTGCCTAACTCGTCTAGTGCGCCGGTAGCAGGCGGTATTGGCGGCGCCTGGTAATAGTCACCGTAAAACGCATGGAATACCCAGTTCAGCCGTGGAACTTTTACCGCAACGCCAAACCGGGGATCGACGGCGTCTTCTACCACTTCGCCGGTGAAGTGGGACTGGCGAACGCCCGCGATCAACGTGAGCCAGGAGGTCACCTTAAACTTGTCACTGATGAAAGATTCCTGGAGCCCGGCGGTTATTGCGGCCATTGACGGCATACCGTTCTGACAAGTCGGAGTCACGGGATTGCACACGTTACTGAAGAAATTGTACTGGTGCTGCGCGAAGCCGTAGATTCCACCCTGAATATTATTCTTCCAAACGGTTGCATCGAGTGTGGTTTGCAGTCCAGCATAATTTGCGGTTTGGATCGCATTCGAAATGACTGGAGTGTCCTTATCGGGGCTCACGTAGATCGCGTCGTTGTAGTGATAAAAGGGCGATACCGTCAGCAGTAAATCGGGATTGAATGTGTGGATCCAGGAGAAGGCAACGTAGCCGTCCGTTTCATACTGGCCGTCGCGAAGACCAATGCTCGGGTAGGCTTGGTTTCCCGGCGAATTCGGAACCGGGTCGTAGGGGATCTGGTAGTAATCGCGGCGCAAAGAAGTGACCATACGAAATTGGTCTTTGGGATTTGGGTTGAAAATGAACGACGCAAATCCTCCGTAGCCATTCTGCGCATCGTGAACAACTTGTCCTACCGGCGTCTGCAGTCCGTAATTGCTTCGGTTTCCGTTCAAGCTGGCGTAGTACGCGAATCTTTCCGTGTGACCGCCGAAGTTCAACTGATCGTTCGTTTGATACCAATTACCGAAGCTGGTAACGAGTTCCGCCTCGTTATTGCGTTCGAATCCGCTCCGAGGCACGATGTTGAAGATTCCGTAGGTTCGATCTCCTTCGTCCGCCTCGTAGCTGCCTCTCTGCACTTCAAGATAATCGATGTCCTTGGGATCAATTTGTGGGCCGAGGTTGCTGGCGATATTTGTATTCGGGATGGGAACACCGTCGATCAACCAGTCCACTTGGTGGCCGCCGCGCATGTGCAGCATGTCGTGAGTCACATAAGCACCTGGGACGTAATCAGTGATCATCGCGACGCTATTCGTCCGATCCGCGCCCGGCGTTTGAGCTATATCCTGCCGATCGATGAGAGTCGTAGGCGTGACGGAATCGGGATTCACGATCTCTTGACTCTCGGCTGACACGACAGCTGTCTGGTTTACGCTCGCAATGGCGAGTTGGAAGTGAAGTACCGGAGCAGTGCCCGAAGTAACCGTTAGATTTTGTTTTGACGTTTCGAATCCTGCTTGCGTAACGGTGACCGTGTAGTCGCCGATGGGGACGGAGGTGAAAGAAAATTCACCGTTTTGACCTGTCTGGGTGGTTTGGTTCCAGTCTGAGGTCACCGCTTGCAGACTCACCGACGCGCTCGCAATCGGCCGATGCTGTGGGTCGTGAACAACTCCTTGAACCTTGCCGAAAATAGTCGCATACGTGCTCCGTCCCGAAAAAAGACAGGCCACGACAAGCAGAGAAAAAACAAACTTTCGCACGAAAATCCTCCGTCGAATCTTTTAGATTTGGGAAGCAGCGAGACGACGCTTAGACTCGCGGAGGCTGAAGCGGAGTTGAAAGAAAACCGAAAGTTGCCATTTCGCGGTACTCGCTAGCGGCCGTACGGTGAACGTCAGGAACGCTGAGGGAAGTAATCGCCGAAGGAGTAGTGGGAGCTATAGTCGAGATAAGACCGTAATCAAGCCCGTGATGCCCGGGCGTCATGGTGCATTCAAAAAAATGACCCGCTTGGCCCTGATGGCAAAGCATCTTTTCGTGAAGCACGCGAACGGCGTGGGCTCCGTGGGTCGGGCAACACATTCCAGCGCAGCCGGACATACTGCCGCCCGCGCTGCGGGCCAACAAAGCCAATGGCGTGGCAATCAGAGCGACGATCACGAGGATGGCTTGAGCGCGGCGCATATCGAGCCATAATCATAGCGCAGCGAAGAAGGGGCGCACAAGGCGCATTGCTTCTCTCGCGTACCGTATTCAAGTATTTGAGTTCTAAAAAACTTCGCGGTAGTCTGGGCGAATCATGCTGCCGTTCATGCCGTTCAAACTTGTTTACGATCAGCGATACGATCTGAATTTGGGCGCGCACGTTTTTCCATCGCAGAAGTATCGTTTGGTGCACGACAAGCTGCTTGCCGATGGAATTGCGTCGGCGGACGATTTTCTGGCGCCAGTGCCCGCCTCGGACACAGACATTCTGCGAGTTCATTCACAGGATTATGTGTACAAGCTAAAACACGGTTCCCTTACGCCCGTGGAAATTCTGCGCATGGAAGTCCCTTACTCAAAGGAACTAGTTAAGGCTTGCTGGCTCGCGGCGGGCGGTTCGATTCTCGCGGGGCAACGGACGCTCGCAGATCATTGGTCAGCGAACATCGGCGGCGGTTTTCATCACGCGTACGCTGACCATGGCGAAGGGTTTTGCGTGATCCATGACGTAGCGGTCGCCATACGCCGCTTGCAGTTTGACCGTGCGATTGAAACCGCCATGGTGGTAGACACCGACGTGCACCAGGGTAATGGCACGGCCTCGATATTCGGCGGCGACGGAGATGTCTTTACATTATCGATTCACCAGGAACACAACTATCCGTATCCCAAGCCGCCTTCTACAGTTGACATCGATCTACCCGACGGAATCGGCGACGAGGACTATCTCATCATCCTTGAACGGAATTTGCGGGAAGCATTTCGGCATTTCACGCCGCAAATACTTTTCTATATTGCCGGCGCGGATCCCTATCGCGAGGATCAGCTCGGAGGATTAGCTTTGACCATGGAAGGGTTGAAGCGTCGCGACGCCCTGGTCTTCGATTACGCGCGTCGCCAGAAAGTTCCGGTGGCGATTACTCTGGCTGGAGGATACGCACGCCGCGTTGAGGATACCGTGCAGATTCACGTGAACACAATTCTGGCCGCGCGCGAAGCCGCGCAAGAGGATCTTAAACGCGCGACTCAAGGCGCCTAATGCTTTTTTAGTTTGCCGAAGGCTTTACTGGCGTGAGAGCTTCCTGAATAGCTGCAGTAAGTGACTCCGTGAAGCCTTCCGGAAGATATCCATCCATGCGGAAGGCAATTTTTCCCGCGCGGTCGAGAACTATAACTGTTGGCAGGGAATTTACGCTCATAAAATCATCCAGGCCGTCGGCAAAAACAACCGGCACATTCCATTTCTCTTTGGCCAAAAATCCCGGCACGAGACTTTCATCTTCATCGGTGTTGACTGCATAGAACGCGAGATTCGGGTTGCCCGTATAATTTTTAGCGATTTGCACGAACTCGGGTTCAAGTTCGCGACACGGACCGCACCAGGTAGCCCAGAAACTCAGTACGATGACCTTGCCTTTTAGTGGCGAAAGAGGAAGAGACGACCCATCCAGATTGCGCAACACGAATGCGAAGGAGTCCTTGGCACCCTTGTTTCGCGCCCAAGGCGCGGCAGCGGCAGGAGTGGCACCGAGGCTGTCGTAAGCAGCGAGAATGTTCTCACCGAGTCCTTGATCTGTACTGTGTACTCGCCGCCAAACGTTCCCGAGCTTCATTCGCACTTCGCGACGATCGACTTTTCCCGACGGGCCCTCCTCAGGCAGGACGAAGGCAAGGGAATATTCTTCAATGGCTTTAGCAAAATCATTTTTCATTTCGGCGATCTCGCCGAGTTGTTCAGCAGCCATGGCATTGGGGCGCAGCGAATAACTCTGCTGAAAATCCTTCGCTGCGGCGTCGTAGTTCATCTGCGCTTTTTCGATCTGCCCACGCAAGCTGTATAGAGCCGTCCGGAAGCGATCTTGCTGCGCTTGCCAATCTTTTTGCGATATCCGCGCAGACTTTTCCTCCGACGGAGTTTTCTCAATGCGATCGATCACGCGTGTGGCATAGCCGGCCGCGCGAGTAAGACTGGCCTCGCTGCCTTCCTTCTGCAATAGGCCAATGGCTAACAGCATCATTTCAGAATCGTCAGGATGGACGGCCACCAGCCGTTCGGCGTAATCGAGAGCACACGCAGTATCCTGTAGTTGTTGGCAAGATTCGACGAGCGCACGATATACACCCGCCTTCCGCGGAGCATCAGGAAATCGAACCAGGTAATTTTTCAAGTTACGCACAAGAGCTGCACGATCGTTACCGGCGTCGGAAATGGCTTTCTGCAATTGCGCTTCGGCGTCTGCGTCTTGCTTCGAGTTATTGGCAGCCGAATCCTTCGGTTGTTGCGTGCTGGAGGGCGGTTTTTGCGGGAACGCTGACGAGCCGTACGCCAGCAAGATCGTTAGAATTAGAATGAAATGAATCGAGCGCATTCTGTATGCCGCAATTCTAACGCGAAAGAACGCAATCGGTGTGCGCCGATTCACGATCGCTGAGGCTTAATGAAGCGAAATGTCCCCGGAGGATGTCTGGATTTCCACACGCGCTTTGCCGTCTCCAATTCGCGCCCGCAATTCATGTTTGGCCGCAGTTCCTTCCATCATGATGGGGATAGCCGCGTCGATATCGCCCGATTTTGAACGCGCGTAAAGACGAAAGCTGGCACCCGGCGGCACGTGAAGCACGACTTCGGCCGAGACGGTATGAAAGTCCCAATAATTCGACTCGCCTGGATTTCCTTCGACGTCAACGTCCCCGGATGAAGTTCGCACGCGGATGTCCGCCGACGCTCCCTTGATGTTGACATCTCCGCTGCCCGTGCTCGCTTCCAAAGCTTGGGAAGGATTGGTTACATCGATCGAGCCGGAACCTGTTTGAATGCGGATTTGACCGCCAATTGTATCGAGACTGACGTCGCCGGACCCAGTGTTGACTTGTACCTGCCCTTTAACTTTATCGAGCACGACATCTCCGCTGCCACAAACAATTTGCACGTCTTTGTTGATATCCGAAGCGTGGACATCTCCGGAGCCACTGATGAAATTCGCGGGCCCTTCGATGCCTTGAACTTCTAAATCTCCGGCTCCTGCGGTGCTGCGAAGCTGGGTGTCTTGCGGCACGATGATGGTGTAGTCCACATCCACGTCGGCTCCACCCAGTTTTCCGCCACCGATGCGAATCAGGCTTCCTTCCTGTGAGGCTGGCGGATTTGCTTCGATCTGTTGCACGCGACGGCGTCCGCTTTCGGAAGACCACGCTTTGACACTAATCTCACCGTGAACGCGGACTTCGCCTGGAGGACCATTAGTGATGTGCGCGTCGCCTTTTCCAGTGGTGAGCTCCAAGCTGACTGGGCCATTCACTGCGAATTGGCGATCGAAACTGCCTTCCACGCCGGAATGCGAGGCGCACCCGGCAATTGCACTCATACCGAGCGCGACCATTGCCAGCCAAGCGTTTCTGTTTGATTGCGTCATTTAAATTTGTTTTCGGCGCACAAAGAATGATTACCGAGCACCCTTCCTATCAAGTTATACGAAAAGGTGCAACTGGAAGTTCCGTGAAACCACGCTGGCGAGAGATCAATCTGCAACCGTGGGGACTTCGGTCATTTAATTTTAAGGAGAGCATTGAGCGAGCCCTGCCGATATCCTTCGAGATCGATGGTCACGATGGGGAAACCGGCTTGTTTTAAACCGGCAAGAATTTGGCGAGTCATCGTGGGTTCCAAGCCCCGCGACAATTCATCCTGAGCCAGCTCAATGCGCGCCAGCTCGCCGTGAGCACGGACGCGAAATTGCCGAAAACCCAGATCGCGAAGGGCGGACTCCGCGCGGTCGATCTTATCCATCAGCTTCGGCGTCACCCCAGTGCCGTATGGAACGCGAGAGGAAAGACATGCGGACGCAGGGCGGTCCCAGGTTGTGAGCCCGGCGCGTTGCGAGAGCGACCGGATTTCGGACTTGGATAGAGCTGCGTCAAGCAGAGGCGCGAGCACGCGGTGTTCGTGCGCGGCGCGATGGCCGGGGCGAAAATCGTGCGTGTCGTCTGCGTTGATTCCGTAGGCCATGGCCCGAAAATCACGCGAGGTTGCGAGCGCTTCCATGCGATCGAAGAGCTCGTCCTTGCAGTGGTAGCAGCGGTCGGCATTGTTTGCGACGTAGAGAGGATTTTCGAATTCGTGGGTCGCGATAAATTCATGCCGAATTCCGCTTTGGCGAACGAATCTTTCGGCTTGTTCGCGATCGTGGCGTGAAAAACTTGCGGAAAGGGCGGTAACGGACAAGGCGCGATCACCTAAGGCCGTATGCGCAGCCCACGCGAGGTAAGCTGAATCAGCGCCGCCTGAAAAAGCCACCAGCAAGGAATCGAGCGATCTCAACGAGTCGATAAGGTGCCGCTCTTTAGCGATAGCGGCTTGATCCGATTGAAGCGATTGCGCCGCGGTTGGTTCGGTCGGAATTGGCTCAACATTCATACGAATTCGAGTATAGCTCAGATTTGTTTACTGAAAATCTAGAAGCACGTCCACTTTATTGGTACCGGAATTTTCCTGTAGGAAGCGGCCGATTTTTTCGTAATGCACAGGGGTTCCCGCGAAGGCCTGTTTCACACCAGTGTCTAGAAAATCCTCATAGGTTTTTTCATTGAAGACAGAGTTCGGCGGAATGCGCCACGCGGCGCGTATGCGTTTTTCGCCGTCGACTGAGAGGCCACTGAGCACCAAGTTTCCCATGCGGTACTGCGAACCTTCGGTAACGGTTACCGTAAATGCGACGCGTCCGGCTTGCTCCGCAAACTCAGTCTGAGGTTCTAGTTTGGTGTCCAGATATCCGCGTTGACCGTATAGGGATCGAGCGGCGTCCCATAATGCGGTGATTTTGTTGCCGTCCGCAACTTCGCCAGGCCGGAGAGTTATGAGTGAATTCAGCTCCGCCTCGGAGACCGCGGCGTTTCCGTTCCACGCGACACCGCCCCATTTGTAAGCGAGGCCGGGGGTGATTGGTACGGTAACGACAACGGCCGTCAAGCCCGGTTGCGCGCCAGCGGTTGCGACTTGCGCGGCGGGCGGCCCAAATTGGACGTGCAAAAATGCGTGCGTCAAATAGATTGGGCGGACTTGCTCAAATTCGAAAAGCTCGATTGCACCCCTGGAATAAGGCCTGCCGATCAACTGGCTGGTGCTTTGCTGTACTGCGAGATCGTTCGTTGCGAGCGGGTCGGAGAATTCGACGGCCTTAACCGTGATGTCTGCGTTTTCGACCCGAAATTGCATGCGCTGGCCGCCCAAGGGAAAGTTCACAAGCGTATGCGAGACATTTCCCAACACTCCGCGTGATTGAACCAAATTTTCAAGCGCGGTGGACATGGCGTTGAGAATCGCACCACCTTGCGGGGCGTTGCCATCGAAGAGAGGAACTGAGCGTTTGAGAGCGGTGTTTAGTTCGTCATCGCTGAACCAGGGGAAATTATCGAATGTAACGGCGACGGTAGCCGCGTCGGTAACGTCGTAGGTGGCGCGCACCCCCGATTCCGCGGTGGTGAAGTGATATTGCACGTTGGAAAAAACGCCGAGCGCGGCGAGCTTGTCGGCGGCGGCTTGAAGGTCCTCGCGAGTGATAATGTTGCCGGCGCGCAAACCAACTGCCGCTGCAATCTGCTGCGAAGCGAATCTCTTCGAGCCGGAAATGTCGACTGCATCGAGATGAGAGGCCCCGCCTTTCGACTGTTGAGCTTGCGCCGCGGGTGCGCGGACAGCGCCAAGGATTAGTATCAAGAACAATACCGGCGTGCGAGAAAAAATCCGCCGGGATCCCGGGCGAAAAAAGCCGATACTTATCATTTCCTAATTTTAAGGTACCGCGGATAAAAGTGAAAGGCGGGCGGCCTATTTATTCAACAGTGACGGACTTTGCGAGGTTGCGCGGCTGATCCACGTCGCATCCGCGGCGGACCGCGATGTGATAGGCCAAAAGTTGAAGCGGGACGATTTCGAGAATCGGCGCGAGAAGCTCGGGGGCAGCGGGAATTTCGACGATGTGGTCAGCGGTCCCGCGAGCTAGCTTGTCCCCTTCGGTTACTATGGCGATTACGATTCCATCGCGCGCCTTCACTTCCTGCAAGTTCGAGATTGTTTTTTCGTAGCGGATCATCGAGGCGGGATCGGATTCGTCGCGAGTGGCAATAATTACGACAGGCAAATTCTCGTCGATGAGCGCGTTGGGCCCGTGCTTCATTTCGCCAGCGGGATAGCCTTCCGCATGGATATAGGAAATTTCCTTCAGCTTGAGTGCACCTTCCAAAGCGATCGGGTAATGGATGCCGCGGCCGAGATACAGAAAATCGGTGTGGCGGAAGAACAAGCGAGCGAGTTCTTCGAGCGCGGCGTCGCGCTGCAGAATCGATTCGATTTTATGCGGGACGCGAGTGAGCTCTTGCATCAGAGTCTGCGCCAAAGCTGGCGTCAATTTTCCGCGCACTTGCGCGAGATACAGAGCTGTGAGCATCAGCGCGGTGAGTTGGCCGGTGAATGCCTTCGTGGACGCCACGCCGATTTCCGGCCCTGCGTGCGTATAAATTGTGCCATTGGCTTCGCGCGTTAGCATGGAACCGACCACGTTGCATATCCCTAGAACTTTTGCGCCTTTCTGACGCGCTTCGCGTTCGGCCGCTAACGTGTCGGCGGTTTCTCCAGACTGGCTGATGGCAATCGCCAGGCTCTTACCGTCGATGATGGGATCGCGATAACGAAACTCGCTGCCGTAATCCACTTCAGCGGGCATTTGGGCCAACTTCTCAATCATGAATTTGCCGGCTAACGCAGAATGCCAGCTGGTCCCGCAGGCGATAATCTTGACGTTTTGAAAATTTCGGAATTCCGCTTCGCTGATGTCCATCTGATCGAGGAAGACTTTTCCAGTTTCTTGCGAGATTCGTCCTAGCAAGGTATCGCGCACGGCGCGCGGCTGTTCAAAAATTTCTTTCTGCATGAAATGTTTGAAGCCGCCCTTTTCGGCCATGATCGGGTCCCAGGTTACGTGCTGAACGGGACGATGGATTGCATGGCTTTCGAAATCCATCAGATGGACGCCTTGCGGCGTGAGCACCGCCACTTCGCCGTCGCCGAGAAAGAAAACATTTCGCGTGTGTTGGAGGATTGCTGGAATGTCGCTGGCGACAAAGAATTCGTTTTCTCCCAGGCCCACGACGATGGGAGGACCCAGGCGCGCGGCTACAATTTTCAGTGGATCGCGCGTGGACAGCGCAACCAGCGCGTAGGCTCCGCTCATGACTTTCACGGTTTTCAGGACGGCTTCTTCGAGCGAAGTATCTTGCGAGTATTTTTCGATCAGGTGGGCGATGATTTCGGTGTCCGTTTCGGTGACAAACTTGTGGCCTTCTTTGATCAGTTGATGTTTCAGTTCCAGATAGTTTTCGATGATTCCGTTGTGAACTACAACGATTTCGCCGGTGCAGTCGCGGTGAGGATGGGCATTCTCTTCAGTCGGGCGGCCATGCGTAGCCCAGCGTGTGTGGCCGATTCCATAAACGCCGTCCAGCGGAGTGATGCGGATGGAGTCTTCGAGATTTCGCAATTTGCCAGGCGCGCGGCGAATGTTCAGGCCGCCGTTTTCTCCCACCACGGCGATGCCCGCTGAGTCGTAGCCGCGATATTCCAGGCGCTTCAAGCCGTCGAGTATGAGCGGCACAACGCGTTTAGGACCGATATAGCCGACAATTCCGCACACGGTGAAAACTCCTAATTGGCCTACAGAGTCAAAAAATGGGGCAAGTCCAACCCTTTCAGGTTAGCACAGATTTTGATGAGCCAAACGCTGCCGGCGATTGGTGTACAAAAAGAGGTACCGGTACGGGGTCACTCAACAATATCGAAGCGAAATTCTTCGATTACGGGGTTGGTGAGCACGTCCTTGGCGATTCGTTCGACTTCTGACCGGGCTTCGTCGCGGGACATTCCGTCTAGCGCGAGTACGAAGAATTTTCCCTGGCGTACGTCTTTAACTTTTGTGTGCCCCAATGAGCCAAGCGCGCGTTGAATCGTCTGGCCCTGAGGATCAAGGACCGTCGATTTCAGCATCACCCAAACATGTGCTTTCATACGGTGATTATACCAGTCCAGCGGATTTCACCGCGGCACGAAAATCGACAAGCATTTGGCGTTTGTCTTCTGGCGTAAGAAAAGCAGAAAGGAAACTTTGCTCCGCGAGCTTGACGAGTTGTTCTGTCGAGAGGCCCAAAGACGCCGCGTGAGTGTACTCAGACAGCAAGTCGGTGTGAAAGAGGCCGGGATCGTCTGTAGAAAGGGTAACCGGCAGTCCGCGTTTTAGAAACTCCGGCAAAGGATGGTCGCTTAGAGTTGCCGCTGGGTTTCGAGTTTGTTTGGCAAGCGCAGCGGTGCACAAATTGCTGGTCAGGCAATTCTCCAGAACGACACGCCCGGTGGTTGCAAGGGAGTTTGCCAAAGCTTCATCGCGCATGACCGCGATTCCATGCCCGATTCGCTCCGCTCCTAACAATTCGATAGCTTCGCGCACGGAATCCGGGCCCCCGATTTCTCCCGCGTGACAAACGGTGTGCAATCCTTGCTGACGTGCGTAATCAAATGCGGGACGGAAGTTGACAGTTGGAAACGCCAGCTCGTCACCGCCCATTCCCAGCGCAACGACTCCGGAGGGTTGGAGTTTTACCGCCCAACGCGCCACTTCCATAGCCGCGTCGTGGCCGAATTGACGCGTGGCGTCAAAAATCCAGGCCGTTTTCAAGCGGCTGAACGGAACACTTTGAGTAACCTCACGGATCGCCTGGAAGTTTGCTTCCACATTTTGCGTGCGGCGAAGCATTACTCCGGCGGAGATGGTGATCTCTGCGTAAACGACGTTTTGTTTTACCAATTCTTCTGCGAGATTTCGCGTAATCAGAGCGTAGTCTTCAGGGTCCCGCAGAAATGAAGTGACCCATTTGAAGGTTTCCAAAAATCCGCGAAAGTCAGAATAGTGGTAGCGGGCAGCCACGTCTTCAGAGCTTAAAGCTACACCATGGCGCGCAGCGAGCTTTATAGCTGTTTGCGAACGAATGGCTCCTTCGAGATGCAGATGCAATTCTGCTTTTGGGAGATTGTCGATCGGTGTGGGACGTCGGGTTGTTTCCGTAACCATTGCTAGTTTACTGCGACGGAAGTTGCGGACGGCCGGCGTTGATCCACGCGGTCATCCAGTATGAGCCTACGTCAGTCGCGGCATCGGAAAGTTGAGTTGCCAGCAACGTTCCGGCTTGCGCGTAAAAGCGATCGTAGTATTCGTCGGTATAACCGGTTAAGCCTGCATGAGCGCGACGATCCGCGAGAAGCACGCTTTCAAGCAGAGAGTGGGCGGTCAAACAAATTTCAAACGCGTGGTCCGTGGGATCGTGGATGAAAACAGCCTCGCTGGGCTTTACAAAGAAAAAAAGCTGATAACGATCTACCAATCCAGTGCCGAAGCGATCGTTGACACCAGGCTGGCCTGTGAGTTTTCCGTCAAAGTTAATCGTTGTCTTGAAAGGGTCGTGCGCCGCGGTGACGTAATGAGCCAGCACGGCCGCAGAAAGTTTCGCTTCGTTCCAATTGTGATCATGGAAGGCATCCGTCAAGCGCTTGCTGTAAAGTCCCACGTCCCAGGGAAGTAAGCCGTGTTGCTCAAGTGCGCGCCGATTGAATTTCAAGACCGCGTGATTGTAGTCGCGAGGAAGAGCTGAAAAAGGAAAAGGTCCATAGTGGTCAAGCTCTATGAAATCCGCAGAACGTGGATGTTCAAACGGAATCACGCTCTTTGGCAATGATTCTTGAAGATCGGTGACGTGCTGCACCAGGAACTGGCGATTCGCCCCGAAAAACGGCTGCATCTCGTCCGGTAAAGTGTCGACAGCTTTATTCGCCACCAGACGGTCGGCGTTCTCTCCCCAGCTAAAAGAAGTCGGCGAACCGAGGCCCAGAATTAACGCTACAAGGGCCAGCGCCGCGAGTGGCCGTACGCGCATTATCGCTTTTTCTCCGCAGCCGCTTGCAAGGCAGCGTTCGATAGCTGACTGTGTTTATGTCCGTAGAAATAATAAAAAATCAGGCCGATGATTAGCCAAACGATGAAGCGAATCCAGTTGGTGATCGGCAGCCCCGCCATCAGCAACAGGCACGTGAGAATGGTAAGTATAGGAGCGATTGGGCCTCCCGGCGCGCGAAAAGCACGCGGACGCTCAGGCTGGGTGTAGCGCAAAATCAAAACACCTCCTGCCACCAGCGCGAACGCAAAGAGTGTGCCGATGTTAGAAAGATCGGCGAGCGTGCCGATGTCTAACATGCCCGCGGGAATACCGACCAGAAAACCAGCAACCCAGGTTGAAAAATCCGGAGTGCGAAATGTTTTGTGCACATGGCTGAAAACGCCAGGCAGCAATCCATCGCGCGACATTGCGAACCATACGCGGGCTTGTCCCAGTTGGAAAACAAGGAGTGAAGAGATCATGCCGAGCAATGCGCCGAGCAGGACGATAACTTCCACGTTGCCAAAATGGAGCCGTTTCATCGTGTTCACGACGGGGGCCGCGTCATCCATCAGTGTGTGCCAGGGGACCAAGCCGGTCAAAACGACAACGACCGCAATGTAGAGAATAGTGCAAATTACCAGGGTGGCAATGATCCCTATGGGCAGATCGCGCCTCGGATTTTTGCATTCTTCTGCGGCAGTCGAGACCGAATCAAAACCGATGTAAGTGAAGAAAACGATGGAGCCGCCTGTCAAGATTCCGGGCCATCCGTTGGGGGCGAATGGATGCCAATTGCTGGGATGAATGAAGTGCAATCCGAATCCAACGAAAATCAGAATGGCAAGAATCTTTAGCATCACCATTACATTGTTGGCTTCGGCTGATTCGCGGATTCCGCGCACCAAAACGATGGTGAGCAGCATTACGATAATGAAAGCGGGCCAATTGAAACCGAAATGCCAGCCGGGGCCGTAAAGCGGATTGCCTTGCAGGTCGCTCAGGCCGCTGGGCAAATAGGCTGGAACAATCCAGCGCATGGGAGGATGAATGCCGAACCAATCGAGCAGATCAACGACGTGCGCTGAGAAACCAACGCTCACAGCCATGTTGGAAACGGCGTATTCGAGAATTAAGTCCCAGCCGATGATCCAGGCAATTAATTCGCCCATCGTCGCATAAGTGTAGGTGTAAGCGCTGCCGGCGATGGGAATCATTGCGGCGAGTTCGGCGTAACACAGAGCCGCAAATCCGCAAACTACCGCAACCAGAACGAACGAAAGAGCAATTGCAGGACCCGCGCCGGGACGTCCGAAAGAAGCGGAATGATAAATCAGATATTCAAGAAGCGGCGCGTTGAGCACGGATTTAAATTGTAAGGTTTGTCCTGCGATAGCGGTTCCGACGATAGTGAAAATTCCGGAGCCTATCACGGCGCCGATGCCGAGCGAGGTGAGGCTCAGCCAGCCAAGAGATTTCTTTAAACGTTTCTCGGGGTCTTCCGAATCGGTAATGAGCTGGTCGATATCTTTTTTGCGGAAAAGCTGTGCGCCCAATCGCCACCTTCCCGGGTGTTAGAGAAAAACTTTACCTTGTGCAGAGGATTCGCGCAACCGCTCTACTCCAATCAACTCAAACCCATACTTCATAGTGGCGCGGCAGCGCGCACACATCCTACAGCAGACGGGCTAAGCGGCTGAGAAGAATTCTTTTATAGCTAGGCAAGTTGGAGATTCGCGTAACGCTCGACAAGTTTTTTTGCGCCATAGTTCTGGAAACTTACGGTTAGCTTGCGTTCTTCGCCTTCACCTTCGATTCCAATAATGGTTCCAACGCCGTATTTGGAGTGGCGTACTCGCGTGCCGATCAGGGGATCTTCGGTACCGCGCGGGGGCTTGGGCGTTTGGCCGTGGGATGTGCGGTGTTTCCCGGGCCCGTATGAATAACGCTCGGCGTAGTCGGGATCCGCTTCATACCGCCGTGTTTCACCAGGTTCGGAGAGCGAACCGGACACAGCTTCGATTAGTTCGCCGGGAATTTCGCCGAGGAAGCGTGATGGTAGCGAGGCACGCAAACGCTCTTCGCCGTAGCTACGGCGGTAGATGGCGCGCGAGAAACACAGCGACTGTTTTGCACGCGTCATGCCTACGTAAAACAGGCGGCGCTCTTCTTCCACCTCGGCAGTCTCATGCACCGAGCGGCTGTGAGGCAAAACGCCTTCTTCTAGTCCGGCGAGGAAAACCGCATCGAATTCCAGACCTTTGGCACTGTGCAGGGTCATCAAGGAGACTGGGATTGTCTCGTCATATTCGTCGGAATCAGCCACCAGCGCCGCACGATCGAGCACGTCTTCTAAAGTTTGGCCCTGCTCGGTGGCTTCTGCCATGGCGTTGGCAAGTTCACGCAGGTTGTCGGCGCGAGAAGTGTGCTCGAGGTTATCTTGCTGCTCGACCCAATCGAGATAGCCGGTTTGTTCCAACACTCTTTCAATCAAATGCGATGGAGACATTTCGGCGCACTCTGCCTGGAGCTCCTCCATCATTTGGCGAAAGTAATTGAGCGCCCCGCTGAATTTCTTACCCTTCAGGAATTCACCCGATCGAATCACATCCCAAAGCGACTGGCCTGTTTCTTTGGCGCGCGACTCCAACATGGAGACGGTAACGGCGCCGATACCCCGAGGAGGCACGTTTAGCACGCGCAGAAGGGCGACATCGTCCTCGGGATGAGAAAGCAAACGGACGTACGCAAGTGCATTGCGGACTTCGGCGCGTTCGTAAAAGCTGAAGCCGCCGACCACTCGATAGCGAATTCCGAGGCGGCGGAGAGCTTCTTCGAATGATCGCGATTGCGCACCTGTGCGGTAAAGAACGGCGATACGAGCGTCCGGATCATTGCGCACCAGCGACGCGATTTCTCCGCAGATGAATTCCGCTTCGGCGGGGGCGTCGTGGGCCTCAAAGAAACGCAATTTGCCGCCGGCGCCTAGAGTAGCTTGAAGCGTTTTGCCCAAGCGGCCCGTATTGTTTTCAACGACTGCGGCCGCAGCGTTAAGGATGGTTTGCGTGGAGCGATAATTTTCCTCGAGGCGAATGATTTTCGCATCGGGAAAATCTCCGGTGAAGCGCTTCAGATTTCCGGCTCGCGCGCCTCGCCAGCCATAAATTGATTGGTCTTCATCGCCTACCACGCAGACGTTTTTTTGAGATCCGGCGAGGAGGCGCACGAGTTCCTCTTGCACGTGATTGGTGTCCTGAAATTCGTCAACCATCAGATACTGAAAACGGGAATTCCAGGCTTCGCGAACTCTGGGATGCTCCTGGAGAACCTCCACCGCGCGCAGCAGCAGGTCGTCGAAATCCAGGGCGTTGGCGTTTCGCAGCATCGTCTCGTACGCGCGGAAAATTGCGGCAACGTCTCTGCGATCTGGATCGCGAGATCGTTCAGCCTCCGACTCCATGTCGTCGGCTGTGACGCCGTTATTTTTGGCCTGGCTGAGTTGTGCGCGAACGCTGCGCGGGGGGCAGTCTTCCGCCGAGAATCCCAACTGATCCATAGCGCGTCTTATCGCAGTTTTCTGATTGTCGTCATCGTAGATGGCGAAATCGCGAGGGAGGCCCAGGTTCTTGGCTTCGCGACGCAACAGGCGTGCGCAAAAGGAATGGAATGTGGAGACCCAAACATCGGAAGCGTCACGTCCACCGGAGCGTAACAGCTCGATGATGCGCTGCTTCATCACTCGGGCAGCTTTGTTAGTGAAGGTGACGGCGAGAATGGTGTCGCCGGGGATTCCTCGTTCCAGTAAGTGGGCGATACGATACGTAATAACGCGCGTTTTACCGGTACCCGCACCTGCGAGGACAAGCAGCGGACCTTCAGTGGTGAGCACGGCTTCGCGCTGACGTTCGTTCAGAGAATTCAGAAGTGTCATGGAGAGGTGCGGAGCACTCAAGTAAAGAATTCTATCTGACCGGAGATGAATCAGCAATTTTCGAATCGTGTGTGCGTGAACGCGGGTCGTTTACGGATTGGCAGAGCTGGCATAGAATTAGCGCGCCCGCAAACTTCTTTTCGAATCGGGAGTCACCATGGTCGCCCGCGTAACGCACTATCGCATCCGTGAGGGAAAAGTTGACGAGTTTGTTGCCATGGTACAGTCGCTTACCGCCGCGATGGATAAACTGAAGGGGTTTCGGGTACTTTTAGTTTTGCACGGCGAAGATACATCGAGCCGTGAAGCCATGGCGATTTCGATTTGGGATTCAGCGGAAGACCTTCGAGACAGCGATAATAATACGTTTTATTACAATGTACTTGCCCGCGTGTTGAGTTGTTGTGAAAGCTTTTCTCCCATGCATCAGCAGGAAGTTATGGTAAGCAAGTTTGCGGACTCTTGAAACGGTTGGTGTGGTCGCTCAAAAGCCTTCGAACTAAGTCTGTTACAATCCCTGCGATTTGATCGGGAAGACTTCCAGAAATGCACCCGCATAAGCTGCCGGTTTGGCTGCAACATCTCGTCGAAACGATGGGCGGCGGGGGGCTGTTTCTGGTTGCGTTCCTGGATTCTTCAGTACTTTCCTTTCCTTTTGTTACCGATGCGCTGGTGATTCAGCTTTCGTATGTGCACCCGAAGAGGATGCCGTATTACGCAGGAATGGCTGCTATCGGTTCGATAGCGGGATGCATTTGGTTGTATTGGCTGGCAAAAAAAGGTGGCGAGGCTTTTTTTCATCGGCACGCGGGCGGAAAGGCGGGAAAAATCAAGAATTGGGTGGAGCAATATGGATTTTTGAGTATTTTCATTCCTGCAATACTGCCGCCGCCGCTGCCGTTCAAGCCATTTGTTCTTGCAGAGGGGGTTTTTCAGGTTCCGTTGAGGACGTTTGTACTTGGGGTCTTGCTCGGCCGTGGGTTGCGCTACGGCATAGAAGGGGTGCTCGCGGTTTTATACGGTGACACGGCGCTCGATTTTCTGCTGACACATAGCAAGGCCTTCGCGCTTTGGATGGCCGGGATTCTTATCGTGTTGTATATCGCGACGCACTTGACGTTTCGCGACGCGCCTGCCAAACAGTAGGAACTGCATTGAACAATCGAACAAAAACTTAGGGATTTTTTGACGACGCGAAGCGCAGTTCTTCGTTTTGGATCTGGAGGTTGTGGTTGAAATCCACGCGGGCAACAATGTTTTCGGGGCTTCTATCTGTCGGAGCGAATCGCAGGTCGCGCAACTCGAAACGATAGCCATCTTCGATGCGAGTAAGGGTTGCAAACGGGATGCGGGCGTAGGCGAGAAATGTCTTTGCGACTTGGGTATTCTCTCCTGCATCCAGCGCTGGGCAAGGTTGCGGTTTGTAGCGAACGAAACTGCGATCGGTATCAAAATCCTGGCCTGGGAGTAGAGAAACTTGTAGCTCTTCAACTGTGGCATCTGTGGAGACCACTCCTCGCCAAGTGAAAGGCGTTCCAGCCAAGGGGAAAGCCGCTGACCCGAGTGGGGGCCTGCCGTGATATTCGCGGGAAGAGAGCAAGTCTACCGCTTGTTTATGTAGAGTAGCTCTAGCTCCGAAGTAAAGAACCAGAATCGCGAGGGCAACGATTGCCGCGGCGCGCCCGCGTGTGGTCCTTCTCTGTTCACCAATTTCCTCGCTGACTAGCTTAAGCAATTCCGGCAGCAGGAGAGCCGTTGCCAGCAATGCCAGGATGCACGGGTCGAGACTACTCATTAACTCGCGGCCGATCCAACCTGCCCGAAACGGCCAGAAAAGTTGAACGCCGATACCGCTGAACAAGTCCAATAGGATGTGACTGGACGCACCAATCGCGCAGACCAACAGGGCCGCGCTAAAGGCAAATCCTGGAGGCACCCGGTTCGGAGTGCTCGTTATGTCTTTCGGTTTAGATATCTTATTTAAGAGGAAAAATGTTGCTACGGTTGCCAATGCGACTAGCGCGGAGCCCATCAGGGAATGCAGCAACGTGCGATGGAAGCGCAAAAATGTGGCCGGGCCGCCGAAGTAACTCAAATAATCCAAATCAGTCGCGACGCCAGAGACGAAGAGCATCGCAGTGCCGTATCGCGGCAAGTGATTTTTGCCGGCACGCGCCAGTGTAAGCGACGCCAGCGCGTGTGTAATTGGATCCAGGCTTCGGCCCTCCGAGCAGAGTTATGCTCTCAACGCTGCCGGAGTGACGATGGACAGCGCATTAGGCACAATACGGAAAATCAGAGGCAATGGACCGATGGGTTCGCCATCCACCTGAGCGTAAACCGCGCCAGTGCCGACAGGTTCGCATCTAATCTCGGTGGATTTCCAGGAGTCAATTCCGCGCATCTTGCGGAGTTTTCCGAGCCAAAGCGCGGGCAAGCAAGTGAGGTAGCGAAAACGGCTGCAGGTGGAGTTCGTGACCATCTCGAAAGAATCTTCGAACAAACTTGCGCCGGTAGTGATTTTGAATGGCCCTCCATAATTCACGGTTCTGCCCACCACCACGATGGAAGCTCGGCGCGTTTGCCCGTCGCAATGGACGTTCATCTCAGGAAAGCCGTAACTGACGAGCTGTTTGAAGCCCTGGACCCAGTAAGCAATCACGCCCGCGCGTTTTTTCAATCCTTCGTCGACCCCATTGACAATTGCGCCGTCAGGACCGGCACCGCCAACGGAAAGAAAGTAGCGACCGGCGTTCGGAAGACTCGCGGAATGATTTCCGTTTGCGGGTATGGCAACACCGATGGCTATGCGGCGGACGACACCATCCGCAATCAATCGAGCCGCGTGCGGAATGTCCCATGGAATTCCCAATTCTTTAGCAAGGATATTGGCTGTTCCGGCCGGAAGCAGAGCCAAAGGAACTTGGCTTCCGGCGAGCCCGTTGATGATTTCGTTGACCGTACCGTCGCCGCCGCAGGCGATTACCATGCCGCGGTTTTGTTTGACCGCGTGGCGCGCAAGGTCTTTAGCATGACCACGCGCCTCGGTAGGCGCTAGTTCGACCTTGATGCCTGCTTCTTTCAGTATGCGAACGCTTTGCTCGATCTCAGCGAAGCGCCGGTTGCGTCGTCGCCCGCTCGTAGGGTTATAGATCAACAAAGCGTCCGTGATGCCGTGAGTCATAGTTCCGTCCAATTATGAGAGACAGGCCGCATTGTATAATATTTGGATGCTCGAACCGACGGCATCCATTCGGGGTTTCCATGTCCAAGAGTAGCGAGGTCGTAAAAGAGATTCAGCACCTTCGCGAGGAAATACGCCACCACGATTATCTGTACCACGTGGCGGACGATCCGGAAATTTCCGACGCGGCGTACGACCGTCTGATGAAGCGGCTCAAGCAGTTAGAAGCCGAAAACCCCAAGTTGGTTACTCCGGACTCCCCGACGCAACGACTTGGCGGCGCTCCGCGCGAAGGATTTCAGACAGTCCAGCATAAGACGCCAATGGTGAGCTTGGACAATGCGTTCTCCTTAGAGGATTTAGCGAATTTTGACCGGCGAATGCGTCAAGCGACAGGCCGCGAAAAGATCGAATATACGACGGAGCATAAATTTGATGGGCTTAGCATGTCTTTGTTGTACGAAAAAGGTTCGCTCGTTCGCGGGGTTACGCGCGGCGACGGAAGAACCGGTGAAGACGTGACGGCTAACGTGCGGACGATTCGCACGATCCCGCTGACCTTAGATCCAGCGAGGCTGAAGAAGGCCGGGCTGCCGGGTACCTTCGAAGTCCGCGGCGAAGGCATCATGACGCGCAAAGCCTTCGAGCGATTAAACGAACAGCAGGATGTCATTGGCGGCAAGCGCTACGCGAATGCGCGCAATGCGGCCGCGGGGTCCGTACGCGTTTTGGACCCTAATATCACGTCCTCGCGACGGCTGGACTTTTTTGCCTACTATCTGTTGGTGGATGGGCGTCCTCCAAAGAAACGCCATTCTGAGATTCTGGAGGCGCTCTCGGATCTGCGCTTTCAGGTTAGTAAGGATTGGGAAGTTTGCGAGTCCATCGAGGTAGTGGACAAATATATCAACAAATGGGAGTCGAAGCGCGAGAAGCTGCCCTTCGAGATCGATGGAATTGTGGTGAAAGCGAATGAAATCGCGCTGCAGAATGAAGTAGGCTTTACCGCGAAGTCGCCGCGCTGGGCGATCGCTTATAAATATCCGGCACATCAGGAAACTACGGTTGTGAGGGACATTCTTGTCAGCGTGGGAAGGACCGGTGTGTTGACCCCTTTCGCGGTTTTTGAACCGGTCCAAATCGGCGGAGTAACAGTAGTGAAGTCCACGTTGCACAATATGGATGAAGTGCAGCGATTGGGAATTCATGCTGGGGACACAGTGCTGGTTGAGCGCGCGGGCGAGGTAATACCGCATGTGTTGAAAGTGGTGAAGCACGGAACTAAGGAGAAGGAATTCAAGATGCCGGACAAATGTCCGGTATGCGGTATGCATGTCCATCATGTGGAGGGCGAAATTGCTTATCGGTGCGTGAATGTCTCTTGCCCAGTGCGCAGAAGGGAATCATTCCTTCACTTCGCGGGACGGCACGCGATGAATATCGACGGACTAGGTGAGAAGATCGTGGATCAATTGCTTGAGAAAAATGTGGTGAAGGATTTTGCGGATTTGTACAAGCTTGACTTGGAAACACTCGCCGGCCAGGATCGCATGGCAGAGAAGTCCGCGCAGAACCTGATCGACGAAATTGCGGCAAGCAAAAAAAACAGCCTGGCGCGCCTGATTTATGCGCTGGGAATGCCTTTTGTGGGAGAACGGACTGCGGAATTACTCGCGGAACATTTTTGCTCCATGGAGAAATTGGCGTCCGCTTCAGCTGAGCAATTGATGGAAGTGGGAGAAGTGGGGCCGAAAGTCGCAGAAGGTGCTCTGGAGTTTTTCTCGGAATCGGCGAATCGAAAGCTCATCGAACATCTGAAAGCTGTCGGCGTAAACATGAAGGAAGAACGCGCTGCTCCGATCAGCGCGAAATTCGCCGGCAAGACATTCGTTTTTACCGGTACGCTCGCGAATCGCACGCGCGAGGCGGCTGAAGCTCTGGTAGCGGCGCACGGCGGGAAAGCTGGCGGATCGGTTAGCAAGAAAACTAGTTACGTGGTTGTCGGCTCTGATCCGGGCTCAAAACTGGCGAAGGCGCAATCTCTCGGCGTTTCGGTCCTGGATGAGAGCCAGTTCGAGAGGCTCGTTTCCGCGAAATAAGAAACCCCATATTTCCCTCCCGATGACCGTCGAATTCATCCCTCATTGTTGCCGGCAGTATGACCGCGTATAATTCGTTTAACGGGTGAGCCGGGTGATCGCCGGTCCGTTTGGCGAAAGCGAGATGGACGGGAGGAAAGTCCGGACTCCACAACCTTGAAGCTGCCTTTGGCAGCCTCTCAGGGTGAAGGGCAACGCGCCTGGTAACGCCAGGGGGTTACGTTTGAGGCATGCGCAAACATGCTTTGAGCGCGGCTACGGAAAGTGCCACAGAAAATAAACCGCCGGTGACGCTTGAGCCTCGGCGGCAGGCCACAGGCAAAACCTGGGGCTCGCCTCTAACGGTCGGCACATCTGGCAAGGGTGAAAAGGTGGGGTAAGAGCCCACCGCTCGGGTGGCAACATCCGGGGCACGGAAAACCCCGCGTGGAGCAAGGTCAAATAGGAGGGGAGGGCTGGCCCAGCCCGCATGCGAACACTCGAAGGAGTGTTTGCTTCGACCCTCGGGTAGGCTGCTTGAGTCCCGGAGCGATCCAGGACCTAGAGGAATGATCATCGCGTTGCGCGCTAGCGAATCTCGATGCAAATCGGGCTCATTGGCGCGCGGCGGACAGAATCCGGCTTACAGGCTCACCCGCTTATTTTCTGTAAGTTACAGAAGCTTTTGGACCGTCTAACCGTGCCGTCTAACCGTAACTAGGCACTTGCTGGAAAGACCGGGACTTTCCTGTCGCAGGTTTTTGATAAATTCGATCGCTCCTCGATCCCTATAACGTTGTCCATTTTGCTCTGTGCGGCGTCTCGAGCGGCTGGTATGAAACTCGCGTAGTGCTCTCGACTTTATCAACAGTATCGGCCAACATCTTCGCTACATCGTAAATACTGGCACCACGGGCGAGCAAGTCGCAAGCAAACGTGTCGCGGAAGCAGTGCGGTGTTACGGTTGACCTTAGCGCGTTCTCCTAACGCTTTCATACATTCATAAAGGCGCTTGCGATTGGAAAACGGGTAAACGATGTGGCGTTTTTTATTTTAGGAAATTGGGAAAGAGACATGAGTCAGTGCGAAGTAGTCGATCCAGACAATCGGGCCAAATACTACAACACATAGGGAGAGGCGATAGCCGCTGAATCTAACCGAGAGATCGATTTTATTGAGCGTAACGGTCTTATGAAACAGTTCCTCACTGAGGATGCGGCGGGAAAACGCTAAGCTATGGCATCACGACGGATGAAGATTGTCGGACTATTCGCAGTT
>Ga0070765_100000214_pt1 | contig 35116 bp, 26 predicted proteins | sample HubBroMetageWFT5_FD_71516 | JGI IMG/M metagenome (GOLD analysis project Ga0070765, IMG submission 71516) | Warmed and freeze-thawed soil microbial communities from the Hubbard Brook experimental Forest, New Hampshire - Hubbard Brook CCASE Soil... | ecosystem: Environmental > Terrestrial > Soil...
ATCGCGATGCGCGCGACGCACGCTCTCAGGGACGAGCACTTCAATTCTTTGGCCGATCAGTTCACTGCGTTGGTAGCCGAACAGAGCCTCGGTCTGGGAGTTGATCTGAACGATCGTGCCGTCGGGCTCAACGGCAACTATGGCATCTGGAACAGCTTCGAGGAACTGCGTGGAAAGCAAGATTTCCGAAATCACCTGCGCCGAAAGCGACTCTTCGTGTCTAGGGGTCGGCTTGCTGGGCATGAATACGTCCGCCCTTGGTGGCGCAGCGGCTAGTTACTCTAAATCGAAGGCATTGCGCGAGTAAAGCTGAAAAGGCCGGGATATCGTAGGGCGCAACCTCGCGAGGTTATGCGCCCGCCGAAAGCTTGTGATGACCCCGGCCGTCGGCGATGCCGTACTGGCGGATTTTGTAGAGCAGAGCCTTGTAGCTGATTTTGAGCAGCGCGGCGGCCTGCTTGCGGTTCCAGTTGGTTTGCTCCAGTGCCTGCGTAATGGCAGCGGCCTCGGCTTCGTCTTTGGCATTACGCGACAGCGATTTCAATCCGCCTGCCGACGATTCGGCAGCTTTGGCGCCGCCTTCAGAACGCTGCCCACCATTACTGTCGCTTTTTGGATTCAGTTCCGCGATGGCCAGCTTCTCGTCACCAAGGATGAGGTAGCGTTTGATGAAATTGCTCAACTCGCGCAGGTTGCCCGGCCAGGAATACTCCAGACACGCTGCCATGAGCGTTGGCGAAAGCGGCAAGGGAGCGCGTGCATATTGCTCGGCCATGCGCGACATGAAGTGCTTTAGCAGGATAGGGATCTCTTCCTTGCGTTCGCGTAGCGGGGGCAAATTCAAAGTGAAGGCGTTCAAGCGGTAATACAAGTCTTCGCGCAGACGCTTGTTGGCCAGCGCTTCGGGAATGTTGATGTTGGTTGCGGCCAGGATGCGCACGTCGACCTTGATCACCGTGCGGCTCCCCAGGCGCGAGAACTGCTGGTCCTGCAAGACGTGGAGAAGCTTGGCCTGCAGGGTGGGGGGCATCTCGCCGATTTCGTCGAGCAGAATCGTGCCCTTGTTGCAGAGCTCGAATTTGCCCGGCTTGGGATGCGTGGCGCCCGTGAATGCCCCGGCCTCGTATCCAAAAAGTTCACTTTCCAGCAAGTCCGCGGGAACGGCGGCGCAATTGACCTTGAGGAAAGTGCGGTGGGCGCGAGGGGAAAGCTTGTGGACGAGGCGCGCCAGGACTTCCTTGCCGGTGCCGCTTTCGCCAAGCATCAGAACCGGGATATCGACGTTGGCGACCAATGCGGCTTGCGAGCGGATCTTGCGCATGGCGGGACTGGCAGCGACAAAGAAGACATCGTCACAAAGTTCTTCCACTTCGCCGGCGTATGCCTCCTGGTTTTTGCCGAGGCACTGATCGATAACGGCGTCGAGTTCGGCCTTCTGGAAAGGCTTGGTGAGATAGTCCTGGGCGCCGAGGCGCATGGCCTGTACGACCTTGCGGGTGTCATTGACGCAGGACAACATGACGACTTTGACGCCGGGCCGCATTTGCCGGAGTTGTTCCAGGGTCTCGAGGCCATCGATGCCGGGCATCAGCACGTCGAGCAAAACCATGTCGGGCTCGAGTCCCTTTTCCACGCGTTGCAAAGCTTCTTCGCCGGTGGACGCGGTTTCCACTTTGTAGTCATCCACCTCGAGCAAGGTCCGGATGTACCGGAGCATTCCCGGTTCATCATCGACCAGCAATATGTTGGTCGCTTCACTCATTTCGTTTTCCCTTTTTTGTGGAACTGCTGAGGGAGGGCTTCAGAGGAAGTAAGAAAGAAAACTTGCTGCCAGCACCGGGTTCGCTTTCGACCCAGAGTTTGCCGCCCATGGCGTTGATGAGCCGGCGCGCGATCGCGAGGCCCAGACCCATGCCATCGGACTGATTCTGATTGCTGGGCAGGCGGAAGAAGTCGTCGAAGACTTCGACGTGGTACTCGGGGGGAATGCCGGGTCCGGTGTCGGCGACACTGACTTTCACGGCGTTCGGAGTGGAAAGCGGTTGACGGCGCCGTTCTTTCTCGATCGCCGATTTCGCGGTGCCGCGACGTTCCCACATGTAAGGCTCGGCGTGCAGCCACACGGTGCCGCTTGAAGGCGTGAATTTCGATGCGTTCTCGAGCAGGTTTGAAATCACGCGCTGCACCTTCGGAGAGTCGAACGGAAATGCCACGAGTTTGTCGTTGGCGAGAAAATAGAGTGCCAGCCCCTTCTCCTGAAAACGAGACGACCACATCCGGCAGACTTCCGACAGGCAAGCATTAATGTCGCCCATATCGAACTGGACTCGCAGTTCGCCGGTCTCGAGCACCGTATAAGACAGGAAATCCTGGATGAAGTGTTGCAGGCGTTGTCCGCTGGCGTGCATGTCGGAGATGACCTCGCGTTGCCGTTCGTTCAGCGGGCCCAGTTTCAGGCTCTGCAGCAGCTCGATGTAGCCGTTGAGAATGGCGAGCGGGGTCTTCAGGTCATGCGCGGCTGAAGCCAGCGCATTGGTCGTACGCCGGTAGCGCTCCGACAGTTGGTTATAGTTCTGGAGCAAATCCTGGGGATAATCCGACGCATTCGCCATAGGGTTCAGCGGAGACAGTGGATCCCCCATTTCGGCCTTCAGTTCCAGTTGGGACGGAAGACACGCATTGTCCGGATTAGCAGCCATAGTCAGAGACACTCGTGGCTTGGCGAACGGGGAGGGAACAAGACGTCAAAACGTTACACTTCAGGGGATGTCGTAGAGAAATCGTAGGATGGGAAGCATGGATTGTCAAGAAAAACGCACCGGAATTGCCACACTAGGGTAAATGATTGCACTTTTCAACAGGTTAGGGGATACCGTGCAGAACGCTGGGCACGACGACCGGCGATAGTCGTTCGTCGCCCTCAATCCGGTGCAGGAAGCGCCTTTTCCCGCAAACAACCCGGCGCTTTGTGGGCAATCTCGGGCGTTACCGCTCCGGACCAGCGGATTTGGCCCATAATGTGCCCATTGCTCGATGTAAATCGCAGTGGTCAGAGGTCACTCTTTGATTCGACGCAGGCCGGAAAAGGAACGTCGGAAGTGGACAAGACTGCCATTGGCGATCCCTGTCTTCGTGCGCAGCCGGGACGAGAAAGGCAAGGAATTTCTAGAGTTTGCGACCGCGTTGAACATCAGCGCCGGGGGCGCCTTGGTGGCGGTGCGACGCTCTCTGCCGCGGGCGGCCCAGGTTCTTTTGGAAATTCCGAGCGCGCCGTTGGCGACGGCGGCCAATCTTCCCCGTGCCGCGCGCACGCTGCGAGCCCGTGCGGTTCGCGTTAATCATGCTGAGGGCTACCACTTGCTGGGTTTGAAGTTCTCGCGTCCGTTGCTGAACTCTCTGCACAAGCCCGCCGCGGCACGTGGGAAACTTGCTTCTTCCGTGTGAAAAGATTTTCCTACATCCCTGTCCCTGTTTCAGGCGACTCCGCCTTGGTATCGACGTTGCCCCAATTGTTTCCCTGGAGACAATAAAGCGCGTTAAATCAGTGGTTTGATTGGCTGTTACGAACGACTGCACGGGACTCTGAGGGTTTGGTGGGCTGGGTGCACAACGATAATGCGATCGCGAGAGTACCCACGTTAAAGCCATGACAACGACAAATTCCGTCAGTTCCCTAGTGCAATCCCTTGGCGAGATTCCCCCGGAGTCGATCGTTTTCGGACGAACCGACGCCATGCAGGCGCTGCGCACTCGACTGGATCGAGTCGCCAGCGCGAACGTCCCAGTGCTGATTCATGGGGAAAGTGGCACCGGCAAGGACATCATTGCCCGCATGATCCATGGACTGTCACCGTGGAAAACCGGGCCCTTTGTGAAGGTGAACTGTCCGGCGATTCCCGGAACGCTTCTCGAAAGCGAACTATTTGGCTATGAAAAAGGCGCATTCACGGGCGCATACGGCACCAAGCCTGGACGCGTGGAACTGGCGCATCGCGGGACTCTGTTTCTGGACGAGATTTCGGAACTAGATCTCGCTCTGCAGTCGAAGTTGCTGCAACTTTTGCAGGACGGCCAGTTCTGCCGGATCGGCGCGCAGGAAGACAAGAAAGTCGAAGTGCGCATCGTATGCGCGACCAATCGGGTTCTGGAAAACGAGATTGAGAACGGTACGTTCCGCCAGGATCTGTTCTATCGCATCAACGTAGTGAACCTGGCAATGCCATCGCTGCGTGAGCGCCGTGCCGATATCGAAGACCTGGTGATCTACTTCCTGGAGCACTACAACCGGAAATACAACTGCCGGGCGAAGGCGTTGTCGAACGAGTTGATGGCCGTGCTGCAGAAATACCACTGGCCGGGAAACATTCGCGAACTGGAAAACCTCGTAAAGCGATATGTGATCCTCGGATCGGAAGAAGTGATTTCCGGCGATCTGGTGGCGCGGCAACAGGACTACTTCAATCCGGAGATCAATCTGGATGGGCCCATTTCGCTCAAGAAGCTTACCCGCCAGGCGACTCGCGAACTGGAGCGCAAGGTGATTCTCAAGGTATTGCAGGCGAATCACTGGAATCGCAAACAGGCGGCCCGAGCCCTGAGCATCAGCTACCGCGCGTTGCTCTACAAGATTCGTGACGCCGGTTTGCCGTCGAACCGTACCGTGCGTCGCCGCGAAGGCGCCAGCGCGGGTCTCGCTGCCGACTAATCTGTTTGTTGCCGCTTCCTGGCCACGTTATCTATTTAAATAATACCTCTCGAAAGGTAGAACTGTGTCGACTTGCGCTTGCGGGGCGCGGGGCGCGGCATTGGAGTGTTCGGAAACGGTCGAAGGAACTTGTCTTCTTGCGCAGTGCTTTGCACCTTTGTTATCAAGGAGGTAACGTTACCTCCTCTAAATTGATGATAAGATGAATGTTGGTTTCCCAGAGCTTTTGGTACGCTGGGTGCTCTAGTCGAGTGCGGGTGTACTTGTATTTCTTTCCCCGAAGAGATGCGATGCCCCAAGAAACGGTCTCATCCCCCGGAGGCCGGCGATTCGGAACCTTCCTAGGAGGCAGTAAATTCATGTTTAAGAAAGTGTTACTGCTGGCTGTTCTGGCACTGGCCCTGCCATTGGCAGCTTTTGCAGACAGCAGCATCGACGTCCAAAACAGAGGGGGCACCATCACGGGGAGCGCAAGCGGCCTGTCCCTAACAGGTTCTGTGCTGACCGGTGTCGGCAACGCCTCGGGGAACAACCTCGGGACCCTCACCTTTAGCACGGGAGCCTTTCTGACGGGCAATGCTCAGACGGGTGGAACGTTGGCCGCTGGTGGAAGCTTCGTCATCACGGGGAACGGCACGAACGGCGTCCCGAATGGCGTTATTTTCAGTGGCACCTTCACTGACAACAGTCCGATCACCTGGACGCTGGTGACAGAGGCGAACGGTACCCATACCTATATCCTGTCAGGCGGGGTGGTCAACGCGAGCGGACAAGTTGGAGCCACGACCCAGATTACGATCAACGTTGGCAAGGGCTTCTTCAATGGCAGCGCGAAGCTCTCCAGCGGCGACACTAACCTCGCGGTTCCCGAACCGGGTACCCTGAGCCTGTTCGGTACCGGCTTGATCGGTCTGGCTGGAATCATCCGGCGCAAACTGAGCCTGTCCTAGTCCGGAACGAAGTAGAACGACACCTGCACCAAAGAACCCGCCGCAGCGATGCGGCGGGTTTTTCTCTTGTCCCGGGGGCGGTCACGCAGATTCCGTCGTTCGCTTCGAGCTAGAGCACAAGGTCTACCGCGAGCTCCCTAGTTGCCCGACTGCTGTTGTGCCTGCTGCTGTGCTTTCTTCAGGTGCTCCTGATACGTGGGATCGTTGGGAACCTTTTTCAACGCCTCTTTGAATAGATCAATCGCGGTGGGATACAGACCTTTCTGATAGTAAGCCCAACCCAGCGTATCGGCAGCGTTGGGACTGTCGGGCATGAGGCGGCGCGCGGTTTGCGCCAGGGAGATAGCGACATCAACATTGCCGCCGCTCTGCAACATCGCATAGGCAAGATTGTTCGAGGCGACCGGATTGTCGGGCTGAACCTGCAGAGCTTTCTGATACATGCCTTTGGCGGCGTCCCAGTTCTTCTGACCCTCATAGAGCTCGCCGAGAAGAATGTAGAAGGAGATTTCGCTCGGATTGTCCTTGATGGATTGCTGGAAGGTAGCGATGGCCTGATCGGTAGAGCCCTGGGCGTTCAGGGCTTGTCCGAGCTTGAGCAGGGCGTCGGAATTCTTCTTGTCGAGGTCGGCGGCTTTCCGCAACGCGGCCTCAGCCCCCTTATAGTCCTTCTTGTTGTTGTAGAGCGCGGTGCCGAGAAGGTCATAGAAAGCGCTGCTGTTAGGAACTTTGGCGATCTGCGCCTGGGCGGCTTCGACAGCTTTGTCGGTTTGCTTTTGCACGAGATAGGTGTTCATGAGGCCGTTGAGAGCGTCGGAATTGGCAGGATCGGCGTCGAGGCCCTTCTGATAGGCCTTGCCGGCTTCGTTGTACTGCTTCTGTAGCAGGCGCAGGTTGCCGAGTTGCACGTAGCCGATCGCACTGTGGGGTGCGACTTCGATCGCTTTGTTGACATCCTGCTCGGCCTTGGCGAACTGCTTCATATTGATTTCGGCGACGGCCCGCAAGGCATAACCGTCAGGCGCCGCCGACTGCCCGGCGATGATGGTGGATGCGGTCTGGTTGAGGCCGTCCCAATCGCTTTTGCGAATGGCGACAGCCGCCAGTGCGCGGTGCGCATCCATGAGGTCGGGCTTGAGGCGAACCGCCTCCCGCCACTCCGTTTCGGCGCGCGCCAGATTGCCCTGCTGGTCCAAAGCCAGGCCTAACTGGTAGTGGGCCACGCCGTTGTCGGGATCGCCCTTGATAGCGGCCTGCAAGGCATTCACAGCTTCATCCAGGTGTCCCTCGCGCATTTTGATCTGGCCGCGGAAGATAAGCGCGTCATTGTCACGCGGGCTGGATTTGAGGATCTCTTCGTTCAAGTTGCGTGCATCGTCGAGACGGTTCTTCAGAATCAGCAGCTGGATGTAGTTCTTCCTGGTTTGAACGTCCTTGGGGTGATCATTGTGGAGCGATGCATACTCGGCGACAGCTTTATCGAGATTGCCAGTCGCAAAAAAGTAATCGCCCAGCATGCGGTATCCCGCGGGGACATCGGACAAATCCAGTTTGGTCTGGCGCAGAAAGGACTCTGCCTCGGAATTCTTTCCTTCCAGCATGTAAAGCCGGGCGAGGGCGGATCGGGGATCGGGGTTCTTGGGATCGGTCTGGATCGCGCGCTTGAACTGCTCCTCGGCCTCGGGCAGGCGGCCGCGGGCTTGAAGGAAGCCGCCAAGGGCCATCTGCGCATTCATGGCTTTCGGATCGAGAGTCGTTGCTTTCCTGAGGCTGGCCTCGGCTCCGTCGTATTGTTGGGCCTGAATCTGCATCATGGCGTAATTCAGGTAAGACTCGGCCCGGTTGGGGTCAAGCGCGATGGCTTTCTGCATTTCCTGCAGGGCGCCGGGAAGATCGCCCTGCCGGTCCTTCATGTTGGCCACGGCCATGCGCACGTCAGGATTGTTGGGCTGCTTGTCGTTGAGGATATCGAGTTGTTCCTGCGCCTCCTTGTAGAACTTCGAGGCGATGAGCATGTTGGCGATGTCGACGCGGGCTGGATAGTTGGCGGGGTCGATCTCAATCGTGCGCTGCAGTTCCTGATAAGCGCGATTGAGTTCCCCCAGGCGTAGATAGGTCAGCGCGAGGTGGTAATGCGCGTCAGAGAAGCGCGAATCGACCTGGATCGCGTTGCTGTACTGGATGGCGGCTTCGCGGAACTTACCCTTCTCGAAATAGCGCTGGCCGCTCTCGAAATATTTCTGCTTCCGCACGTTGGGATCGCGAGAACAGCCCACCAGTAATGTGCTGACCAGTGCAAGGATGAAGAACAGGCGAAATGATGGAGCACGCCGCATGGCTAGGTCTCCCGGTCGGAGCGCGTCGAAGGCGCAGATTTGATCAAGATGAAAGTAACGAAATCCTGAAGATACGATGACGGCGCCGCGAGGGCACGATTCCGCGCGCGGCTGGAAGAAAGAAGCGAACTCGCAAGACGATCAATCATTGGGGGATGTATTGATTCAGCAGCGGCACGACCTCGCCCGCGAAGGGAGTGAGCCGCGTCATGGCGTTCGCGACCGATTCTCCCGGATACATAGGCGTAGTTAAACGCACCAGCGCACCATCGCTGCGATTCATCCGGATGGAATCGGTGACTAGGTAAATCTTGGCCCAGTACTCGCTGGCGACCGCGCGGTCATGAGCCCAGTACCAGTAAAGCACCAGGAGGCGGTCGCCGCCTTTGGCGATCACGTAACGGTTCACAGGGAATGGCGCATGACCGCTTACGGATAGAGGAACACGCGCTGAATCGATCGGCGTCCAGCCGGCGCCGGGCAGGCAGTTCTTGGGCGAATGAATTGTGTCGCCGGCGCGCTGACTGGGGAAATAGGCGATGAACATGTCCGTATTGGGGAGCCGCTCTTGCTGATCGTGGTAGACGCGCAGCAGAAAGTCTCCCGGCCCCAGAATGTCGCGAATGTCCTTTGGAATTTCCACGTCAGTTCCCGACCAGTTGCCCACCTGCTCAGGAAATTGGGCCAACGGCTTGCGCGACGGGAATACTTCCCCACGGTTGCGGGCTTGCAGGAACAGTGCTGTGCCCAGCATGAGGATCAGGGCAAGAGCGAACCGTAGGTTGGAGTTCATTGAGAGATCGCCCCTTTCGGCCACAACAACTGGAGCGCGCGATGCAACAGGAAGAGCAGGATCAGCGACACGACAAAGATCAGCCAGCCGGAGAAAGTATGGAAGAATCCCTGGGCCTTGTCGGGATCCCAGTATTGCACGAGAAGGCCGGTGCCGATAATGCGCAAGCTGTTGGCGACCACGGCAATGGGGATCGAGGCAACCGCCAGCAAGACCCGAAAGGAAGTGCGGGGTTCCATCAGATAACCGTAAATGATGGCCAGGGTCGTCAACGACATCAGAGAACGGATTCCGCTGCAGGCTTCAGCGACTTCCAGGGCCATGGCGGGCAATTGAATGATGTTGCCCTCGCGCAGGACGGGAACACCTAGCAGCGGCAGCGTGTGGGCGGCGGCACGCGATGCCAGCAACTGCAGAGGGAACGTGATCTGGTTGAAGACGATGGCCGGGATCGGAATCATCAGTAGCAGAAACAGCCACGGAAACAAGAGGGCTCGCATGTAATTCCATCCGTAGCCGAGTACCACCAGACCGGCGATCGCCAGCAAGAACGAAGAACGGGACAGGAAAAGCTCCGCTCCCAAAGTTCCTGCGGTGAGCACGATCAAGGCGAAGGCAAGCACGATGAGGCCGGTCCAGGATGGACGCAGCGGCAACTGCTGCAAGCGGCGCTTCTCGGTCCAGATAACGAAGGCAGAGAACGCCGGCACGAAAAAGCCATGCGAGTAGTTGGGATCGTGCATCCACTGCCGGACGAGATGGGCCAGAACGGGCGCATACAGCCAGGCGAGCGCCCCGACGAGCACGACCATCTGCCAAACCGGCATTCGCCGGTTCGACAGGTGCTGCGGTTCGGCGGGGAACGGCGCGGTTTGGACGGCGTAGGTCAAACGTCAATTTTCGCTGGAATATCGCAAGCATAAGCGAATCAATGGGGGTGGTGCAATCGGGGACTGCCGGGAGGATGACTTTCGTCACTCTTTGCAAAGGAGGTCAGTCGGGTCCAGCTCTTGCAATGTAGGAAGCCAAACCAAGGTAACCCGGACAGGTATGCAGAGCCGCGGGAACCTGCGTTATTCTGGGTCAGCGCGCCGCGAGTCGGGGAATACGATCCACGCTGAACCATGCTTTTCGACACACCCATCTACCTTCTGTTTCTTTGCCTGGTAACGATGTGTTACTGGCGTCTGGGCTTTCGCAACCAGAACCGGTTTTTGCTTGTGGCGAGCTACCTTTTTTATGGGTGGTGGGACTGGCGATTTTTGTGTTTGATGATCGCCTCGACCGTCATCGATTACTTCATTGCCATCAAGATTTCTGAAGCGAAGGATCCGCGAGTCCGCAAGTCGTTGTTGGTCCTTTCGCTGGTGATCAATTTTTCCATCCTGGGTTTCTTCAAGTACTTTAACTTCTTCGCAGACTCGCTGGGGCGCGTGTTGGCGGGCGTCGGAATCAAAGCCTCGCTTCCGGTGCTGCTCATCATTCTGCCTCCGGGAATTTCGTTTTATACATTTCAGGAAGTCGCTTACATCGTCGATGTGTATTCAGGCAAGTTACCCGCGTCGCGCTCGTTTCTGGATTACGGACTGTTCATCAGTCTGTTCCCACACCTGATTGCCGGGCCGATTCAGCGGCCAGGGCATTTGCTGCCCCAGGTGCAGAAGCCAAGGCACTGGGATTCTGACAAAGTGTTCGACGGGTTGCTGCTGATTCTCGAGGGATTGTTTCGCAAATGTGTCATTGCCGATAACTGTGCCCTCATCGCGAACGCGGCATTCAGTGGCGCTTTCGGAAAACCGAGCGCAATCGTCACGTTGCTTGGGATGTATGCCTTTGCCTGGCAGATATATGGCGACTTCAGCGGCTACAGCGATATTGCTCGAGGCAGCGCACAGTTGCTGGGCTTCCATTTCATGGTCAATTTCCGGCAGCCCTATTTCGCCGACAGCATTCAGGATTTCTGGCGGCGTTGGCACGTTAGTCTCAGCACCTGGCTGCGCGATTATCTCTACATTCCGCTCGGGGGCAACCGCAATGGCGAGGCGCAGACCTACCGCAATCTCCTGCTTACGATGCTACTTGGGGGACTGTGGCATGGCGCCAACTGGACATTCGTTATCTGGGGCGGCCAACACGGAGCGACTCTGGCGCTGGAGCGGAAGCTCACGCCGGGGTCGGCGATGGTCCCGGGCTTTGTGCGAAAACTGTTCAAGCAGGTCGTCGTGTTTCACGTGGTGTGCGTAAGCTGGATATTCTTCCGCGCTCAATCCTTGCGGGCAGCCTGGGAGATGCTGAAGGGATTGGGAAACTGGAACTGGCGCCCGGAGTTCCCGGCGGCGTTTTTGTTTCTGGCGGTATTCTCGGTTCCACTGCTGATTTTGGATATGTATCTCGAATCGACAGGGGCGGAGTATTGTTTCGCGCACACGCCGGTCCGCTGGCGCGTGGCTTTCGGATTGGCATGCGCACTCGTGATCGCTTTGATGGGGGCGAATCAGGCAAATGCATTCATCTATTTCCAGTTCTGAAGATGTTCGCCTCAAGGCGCCCCCGGTTGTGACCGAGCGAGCCGAGAGTGCGCGCACCGGCATCATCGTATTACTGGTTGGCCTGGCGGTGATCATGCTCGGATTCGAACTGGGATCGCCATTGCTGCTCGATCATCTCAGCCGCACCGAACATCGAGTCGAGGGTGAGTTGAGCGCCGCTCGGGCCTTGCGTCCGGTGACGGCCGATGGCCGGCCGACGGTGCTTCTGACTGGGAACTCTCTCTTGCTCGAGGGCGTGAAGCTCGATCAACTGCACGACAATCTGGCTTCGCAGTTTGAGGTGAGCCGGCTGGGAATTGAGCAAACCCATTACCTCGACTGGTATTTCGGATTGCGTCGTTTACTGCAGGAAGGCTCCCGTCCCAACCTGATCGTGTTGTCACTGGCGACAGACCAGCTGGCTTCGAAATTCACCCTGGGGGAAGAGTTTGCGCACCGGCAGATGAGCGTTCAGGATTTTCCCCGCGCCATCCGCGAGACGAAGCTCGATCGCACGACGGCGAGTACTTACTTCTTTGCTCATTTCAGTAACTGGCTGGCCGACAAAGGGGTGATCCGGCAACGGGTTTTGATTCTGCTGGTGCCGAATTTCCGCGGACTGGCGGCGCGCATTGCCGACCACACGCCGCACGTGAACGATCCAGCGGCGCTTGAAGGCATGGCACGGCAAAGAATGCCCGAGTTGCGCGACCTCGCGCAACAATACGGCGTCAAAATTGTGCTACTTGTTCCGCCCACACTTCACGAAGATGACTCGCGACCAATCCAGCAAATTGGGGCGGAAGTCGGTGTGCCGGTGTGGGTACTTTCGCCGCCGGGGGAATTTCCCAGAAACCTGTACCGCGACGGTTTCCACTTGAACGATCAGGGCTCCGAGATATTTACCTCCCGACTTGCAGAGCAGATCCGGAAGATGGGATCAGAAAGCCCCAACCTGCAAGAGCAAAAAGACACGCCCCGCTAGCCAGATCCATCCAATCCAGCCTGACTTTTTCTCCAAAATCGTTCTCTTCGGGCGCGGTGGAAATCAAGCCATGTGGGAAAAACATTTACCTTTCCCGCCTGATCCAAGAGACCATCAAGGGGTGCCGGTCTGCGGAAGGAATGCGGTTGCTACCCTCTTTGGAAACAGGCGGTTAGGGGAAGCGTCCAGCCATTTGGGGAAAAGTAACCCTTGTTGGTTACTATCGTGTGGGTAAAAACTTTCCCTACGCACGGTTCTGATGTAGCCTTCTAAGGGTTGGTTCGGGGCCTTGCGCAGAGCAGCGGTTATCCTCCAGACCGCTGAAAACAATCTAGATAACGATAAAGAGCAGAGTTACCGATTTGCGCCGCGGGATGGCAGCAGTCGTGCTTGGTCAGAAGCAGCAAACGCATCCGACTCACTGGCGATATTCCCCCGATTTGAAACTAGAGCCAATATGGCGAACGACTTCCCAGAAGTCCCACAATTAAGCGGCGCGACGAGCAGCTCGGCGGCGGCCTTCAGCGACTTTGTTGAAGGACAAGGCCAAGGCATGAAAGCACTGGAGGTCGTCATCCGCGAACTGGCAAGAAGCGAAGTACCGGTTTTGCTGTTGGCGGAAAGCGGCGCCGGAAAACGCGCCACGGCCGAGCGGATCCACGAGATGTCGATGCACCGCGGAAGTCCATTCCGTGCATTGAGCTGTCAGGAGACGACGGAAGAGGCGCTCGCTGAAGCCGCGGGGGCCACTTCGGGAGAGGGAACGGTTTATCTGGAAGAGGTCGCAGACCTCAACGCGGCGGGCCAGGAGGCGCTGCTGCAGTTTCTGCCCGCCGTCGAAAACAATGGTCACGGCACCAAAAGCCGGGCGCGGCTGATCTGCGGCACCGCCCGCGATCTCGAAGCGGAAGTGAAGGCGGGGCGTTTTCGCGAAGACACGTATTACCGCATCAGCGGAGTTTGTCTGCGGCTCCCTCCATTACGACAGCGCAAGGAAGATATCCCGGCGCTGGTTCGGTGCTTTTTAGCGAAGTATGCGCGGGACTTCCGGCGACCGGTGCCGTCGTTGAGCGCCGCCACACAGCAGCTCTTTCAGGATTACGCCTGGCCGGGCAACATCCGCGAGCTTGAAGATGCGGCCAAGGCCATCGTAGCGCTCGGCGACGAGTCCGTTGCCATGGGCGGCTTGCGCTCGCTGCTGATGAAATCGGAGCGCGGAACCAATGGCGAACGCATTTCGCTGAAGCAGGCATCGCGCGCGGCTTCGAGGGAAGCTGAAAAGGAATTGATCCTCAGGGTATTGCAGCGCACCCGCTGGAATCGCCGGCGCGCCGCGCAGGAGCTTCAGATCAGCTACAAGGCCCTGCTCTACAAATTGAAACAGATTGGCTACCAGGATTACGGAGCGTCATAGTCGTCAGGAGAAGAGATGAAACGTTCGCAGAATTTCGCAATCATGTTGCTGGCCGGGACGCTGGTGGCGGGCGCCTGGGCGCAGGCCAGCCCGAAGGCGGCAGAGGATGGCAAGGCAGCGCCCGACAAGCCGACCCAGACTGAGCCGGTATCGGTTGTTGGTCCCGATTACGTGATCGGCGCCGAAGACATGCTGCACATTTCGGTATGGAAAGAACCGGATCTGACCGAGACGCTTCCGGTCAGGCCGGACGGCAAGATTTCTCTTCCCTTGCTGAATGATGTGATGGCGTCAGGGCTGACGCCGAGCCAGCTGGCCGATTCCATCACCACCAAGCTCAAAAAATACATTGCGGACCCGCGCGTGACGGTCGTCGTCACGGCGATGAACAGCCAGAAGATTTATGTGTTGGGCGAAGTCTTGCATCCGGGCACTTCCCCTCTGCAGCCGAATATGACGGTGCTGCAGGCGCTGGCCAGTTCGGGGTTCACGCAGTTTGCCAATACGAAGGGGATCTACATTCTGCGAACGGAAAGTGGCAAGCAGCAGAAGATTCCAGTGCATTACCGCTCGCTGCTCAAGGGTGAAGCGATGGATCAGAACCTCATCCTGAAAGCTGGAGACACGATTGTTGTCCCGTAGGAATTGCCGATGAACATGCGTCATACCATTTTCCTGCTCGTGTTGGGGTTGGCCTCAAGTGCGGTCTGGGCGCAAAACGACTCGACCCAGACTCCTGACGATGCGCAGCGAACGCCGCCACCCGCGGCCTTCGGGCAAGATGCGCCGCCAGTGCTGGTGAACGAGAATCCTCCGATTTCGGGGCTGGACCAGCCGTCGCTCGAACCGAACATTCAGCCTCGCAGCATGCTGCTGGGCGGGGTCGAAGGCAGCGAGTCGCTGGATTCCAACATCGGAAGCGACGCACGGCCGGCGCTGCATTCGGTCACGCGCGGTCTGGGCGGGCTTACCCTGCAGCGGCTGTGGAGCCGCTACCAGTTTGCTGCCGCTTATATCGGGGGCGTGGGGTACTACAACACGGCTGGACAAGGCGTGAAGCAGATTCAAGAACTGCAGGCTCAGCAGGCGTTCCTGTGGAGAACGGGCCAGTTCACAGTTCGCGATTCCTTCAGCTATCTGCCGGAAGGATCTTTTGGTTACGGCTCTTACGGCGGAGCCGGGGGATTCCAGCTTGGGCTGGGTGGGATCGGCGAAGGCATGGGAGCCTTGGGAAGCGGATTCGGAGGCCACTTCGGGCCGCTCGGTTCGGGACAGTTCGGGTCTCTGGGTCAGGCGGCTCGAATCACGAACGTGGCGCTCGCCGATGTGGTGGAGAATCTGTCGCCGCGTACATCGATCACCGCCGCAGGCTCTTACGGGTTGGTGCATTTTACCGACGCCTCAGCAGGATTCATCAACAGCCAGCAGGTGGGGGGCCAGGCTGGCTATGACTACGCCATCAACCGAAAAGATCAAATCGCGGTCAGCTATGGGTATCAGTCGTTTCATTACCCGGCAGTAGTTGGCGCAGGCAACGTGAATGCGCACATTGTCCAGCTGATGTACGGACATCGTGTTTCGGGCCGGATGGATATGGTGATCGGCGCCGGGCCGCAATGGACGCAAATCCAAGACCCGTTTCTGGGCAATAGCTCGCGCCTGTCCGTGTCCGGGCGCTTTTCGCTGCGCTACCGGTTTAAGGTGACTTCGACATCGCTGAGTTTCGAGCGCTTTGAGACCAGCGGTTCCGGATTCTACGCAGGCGCCCAAAGCAACGTGGCATCGTTGGCGCTTGCCCGACCACTTGGGCGCAAATACAGCGCCCAGGCGAATTTAGGCTTTGCGCACAACCAGCGCCTGCAGTCGAGCGCGCTCGGCGTGGCCGGGAGCTCCTACAACTATGGTTTCGCCGGCTTCGCCGTGCGACGGCAGTTTGGCTACAACTGGGGAGCATTCCTTGGCTATCAATGGGATGACCAGATTTTCGATACCTGCCCCATCGCGGGCGCAACAAGTTGCAATCGTATTGCAGTACGACATGTGCTGACTCTCGGCGTGGACTGGCACTTCCGGCCGATTCGGATCGACTAACTCAGGGGCCGCCCACGAGAGCGGCTCAGAACGGAAACACAGGAATGATTGAAAATCGCGATCTTACACTGGACGATTACCTGGCAATGTTGCGCCGGCGTGTGAAGTTGATTCTTTTTCCGGCACTGCTGGCGCCGCTGGTCGGGTTCCTGATCTCCTACGCCTTTACAGCGCGATACACTTCGCAGTCACTGGTTCTGGTGGAGGGACAGAAAGTGCCAGAAGGCGTGGTGCAGCCGGTGGTCACGGCCGATCTGGCGCAGCGCATTGCCACCATGCAACAACAGGTGTTGGGCCGCAATCGCCTGCAGCCGATCGTGGAGAAGCATCCCGGGCTGTTCAAGGGCGGCAAGAGCGTGGAAGACGTCCTCGAAGATGTTCGCGCGGGAGTCCAGATCGAGCCGGTCGTCACCGACCTGAGCCAGATCGCCAATACCACGGGCGGCAAGAGGAGACCGGGGGGGAGCGTGCCCGGATTCTATGTGAACTTCACCACCGCCAACGCGCGGGATGCGCAGGACATCTGCAACGATCTGACGTCGGCCATTCTCACCGAATTTCAGAATTCCCGCGAGGAAGCGGCATCGAGCACCACCGCATTCATCGGCCATCAGCTCGACGAGGCCAAGCAGAATCTCGACGATCAGGACTCGAAGCTCGCCGCCTTCAAGCGGCAATACGGCGGGCAGTTGCCCGGCGATGAAGATAACAATCTGAAGGTTCTGGGCGCGCTGAACACGCAGCTGGATGCCAACACCCAGACCGTGAATCGGGCGCAGCAGGACAAGGCTTACACCGAGTCGATGCTGGGACAGCAGTTGGCGGCCTGGAAGTCCTCGCAGGGCACCACCAATCCGCAGAGTCTGGAAACCCAGCTGGCGGCATTGCAAAGTCAGCTGCTTTCGCTGCAGGCCCGGTACACCGAAGACCACCCGGACGTGATCAAGACCAAGGCCGACATCGCTGAGGTCAAGAAGAAGCTGGCGGAAGTCAACGATGCGGCTGCCAAGGGATCGGATACAGCGGCGAAACCAACGGCGAGCGAACCGCCCGAAATCCGGCAGCTCCGCCTGCAGATTCATCAGTACGACGAAGTGCTGGCGCAGGCGACGCGGGAACAGAAGCGGGTCAGCGACCAGATCCGGATGTATCAGAGCCGAGTTGCGATCAGCCCGGAGGTGGAGGAGAAGTACAAGCAGCTGACGCGCGATTACGACACGGCGCAGAAGTTCTATGCTGACCTGCTGGCCAAGAAGAGCACCTCGGAGATGGCGACTGATATGGAGAAGCGGCAGCAGGGTGAGCAGATGCATCTGCTGAACCAGGCAAGCTTGCCCGAGTCTCCGAGCTTTCCCAACCGCCTGTTGTTTGCCGCTGGCGGCCTGGGCGGAGGCCTGGTGATCGGCATGGGTCTTGCGCTCTGGATGGAACTGCGCGACAAGTCGATCCGCAACGAAGCCGATGTCCTGGCCAGCTTGCAGATGCCGGTGCTGGTTTCCTTGCCCTGGGTGACCGATGAGGGCACTGCCAAGGGCAACGGCAAATTCTGGAATCGGGACAAGACCGCGGTTGAATCCAAGGAAAAAGTCGAAGTTTAGGCGACTGGCATGTACAAAGAGTTCTTTGGACTACGAGCAAACCCGTTCAACGTAAACCCGGACCCGCGCTACCTGTTTTTGACGCGGCACACCGAGGAGGCGCTGGCCTGCCTGACCTATGGCATCCAGAGTCGCAAGGGTTTCGTGCTGTTGACCGGCGAAGTGGGTACGGGCAAAACCACGCTCATCAACAAGCTGCTCGAGTGGTTGCGCCTGCAACAAGTGGCGACGGCCTTCATCTTCAACTCGCGCATGAATGTTCCGCAGTTCCTCGACTACATGATGGCGGACTTCGGCATTCCCTGCGATTCGCGATCGAAGAGCCAGATCCTGCAGCGGCTTTACAACTGGCTGCTCGATCGCTACCGAGCGGGCGAGACCGCGGTACTGATTGTCGACGAAGCGCAGAACTTGAGCGATGAAGTGCTGGAAGAGATCCGGATGCTTACCAACCTGGAGACGTTCACCGAAAAACTTCTTCAGATTGTGCTGGTGGGCCAGCCGGAACTGGAAGCCAAGCTCAAGCAGCCCCAGTTGCGACAATTACGCCAGCGGCTGACGCTGCGCGCGAAAACGCACCCGCTGACCTTGGAAGAAACGAAGGCCTACGTGCTGCAGCGCCTGCGAATCGCCGGGTCCGACGGCCGGCAGATTTTCGAAGCAGACGCACTGAGTTCGATTCACAAGTATTCGAACGGCATTCCCCGCGTGGTGAATCTGCTTTGTGAGCACTGCCTGGTGAGCGCGTTTGTCGATCAGAAGCCGACCATCGGCGAAGCGATCGTCGACGCGGTCGCGAGAGATTTTGACCTCAGCGACAGTGTGGCCTCGGGAGCCATGACGGTGGCGGCAGCGCCGCCGGTCAATGGAGCCGACAAATTTGATGTCGTGGAAGCTTTACGCACGCTGGCGACGTTGGCAGACCGGCTGCGGCAATCCGAACAAGACGTGCCCAAAGAGAGGAAATCATGAGCCGAATTCACGAAGCACTCAAACGAGCGGAACAGGAGAGAGCCGCGTCCCAGGGAGGACGTCCGGACGCCTCGCCCGTGATGGATCTGCCATCGGGGGAGCCCATGGCCCCGATGCCAGATATGGCTCGTCCCACGGCAGGCGCGACAGCGGCTGCGCCGGCTCCCGCCCCCTCGAACGGTCAGGGCATGCCTTCGTTCACGAATCCTTTCACGTTCGACACCTTGCTGGCGCGCTGCGTGCAGAGCGACTGGCAGCCCGATGCGAAGACCATGCTGTTCTTCGGATCGGAAGAGAACGGGCTGGGCACGGAGCAGTTCCGCACGTTGCGTTCGCGCCTCTACCAGATGCGCGAGAAGACGTCGCTGAAGAAGATCCTGGTGACCAGCGCTCTTCCCCAGGAAGGCAAATCGTTCGTTTCGGCCAACCTCGCGCAGGTGCTGGTGCGGCAACACGGGCGGAGAGTACTCCTGATTGATGGCGACCTGCGCGTAGCGCGGCTGCACACGGCGCTGGGGACGACCTCGTCGCCGGGCCTCGCCGATTATCTGCTGGGCGAAAGCGACGAGTTTTCCGTCATGCAGCGCGGCCCCATGGACAACCTGTTCTTTATTCCCTGCGGACGCACCGTGGCCCACCCGGCGGAACTGATCGCCAACGGGCGGCTAAAGATGTTGATGCAGAGAGCCGAGCCGCTGTTCGACTGGATCATCGTCGATTCGCCTCCGGCCGTGCCGGTATCGGATGCCAGTCAGTTGGCCAACTTCTGCGACGGCGTGTTGATGGTGGTGCGCTCCAACGCGACACCGTATGACACGGCGCAGAAGGCGCGCCAGGAGTTCCAGGGGAAAACGCTGGTCGGCGTGGTGTTGAACGGAATTACCCGTTCCGACTCGTATTCGCGGTACTACTACGAAGTGTACGAGAAGTCAGCAAAACAGAACGCGTAGACGACAAGGCCCCCGTGATTCGCCTCTTCAATGTCTATTACCCCGTCCGCACGCTCGTCCTGCTGGCGGTCGAGACGACAGTAGTCTTTCTGTCGTTTCTGCTGGGCGTGTTGCTGGCGTTTCCCGATGACCGCTACATCGTGCTGAACTACCAGTACGGCTACGTCAAGGTGCTGATCGCGACGGGCGTCGTCCTGATCTGTTCTCACTGGTTCGATCTTTACGATGCGGCGCAATTCGACGCCAAGGGCGAGATGTATTTTCGCCTGTTCCTGGTCCCAGGGCTGTTTGCCTTGTTTCTGGCGATACTGAGCTACTTCTACCCGAACGCCTTGCTGGGAAATAACGCGTCGCTGATCGGCCTGGTTTTTCTGACCTTCGGATTAGTGGGGTGGCGCGCTGCGTACAGTTGGCTGGTGCAGCAGCCCTTCATGCAGGAAAAAGTCTATGTGCTGGGCACTGGCGAGCGGGCGCAGCGCCTGGTCGTCGGTTTGCGGCAGCGCAAGGAACTGGGTGTGGACGTCGTGGGCTGGAGCGGCAACATCGATGGAGCGGTGACGCGCGAGTCGGCCGCGACTCACCTGATGGAACTGGCTCATGCCCATCGCGTACACCGCGTGATCGTGGCCATGCCGGATCGCCGCGGAACCATCCCGGTGCAGGAATTGCTCGACCTGCGGCTCAACGGAGTGCGGATTGAAGAGGCCACTTCGTGGCTGGAGAAGATCTCGGGACGAATCGAAGTGGATCAGCTCTATCCGAGCTGGCTGATTTTCGCGGAGGGATTTCGCTTCAGCACCAGTTTCAACCTGATGCGGCGGGCACTATCGACCTTGATGTCACTGGCCCTGCTGCTGGTCGTGCTGCCCTTCCTGCCATTCGTGATCCTGGCCATCAAGCTGGATTCCAAAGGCCCGGTACTCTACCGGCAAAAGCGTGTGGGCAGGGCCGGACATTCCTTTTACTGTTACAAGTTCCGCACCATGCGCCAGGACGCGGAAGCCGATACCGGGCCGACCTGGGCCGGCGACGACGATCCGCGCATTACTCGGGTCGGGAACTTTCTGCGCACTTCGCGAATCGATGAGATTCCGCAATTGTGGTGCGTGTTCAAGGGCGACATGGCATTCGTCGGTCCTCGGCCGGAGCGACCGGAATTCGTTCAGTGGCTGACGCAAGAAATTCCCTATTACGGTGTGCGCCATGCCGTGCGTCCGGGAATCACCGGTTGGGCGCAGGTGCGCTACAAGTACGGGAACACGGTCGAGGACGCCAAGGAAAAGCTGCAATACGACCTGTTCTACATCAAGAACGCGTCGCTGGGCCTGGATCTGCTGATCATGTTCCAGACGATCAAGATCGTCTTGCTCGGCCGGGGCGCCCAATGATCTGGGCATTCTGGGGAGCTTTGGTGCTGATCGGGTATGCCTATGCCGGTTATCCGGCGTGGCTGTGGATGCGGGGGCGATTGCACCCGCGTCCGGTGCAATCGGCTCCGATTGAGCCTTTTGTCTCGATGGTGATGGTTGTGCGCAATGAGGAGAAGGTGCTCGAAGGCAAGCTGGATAACCTGCTTTCGCTCGATTACCCCGAAGCGAAGTCAGAGATCGTCGTGGTTTCGGATGGATCCAGTGATCGCACGGACGCGATCCTGCACCAGTATGCGCAGAGCCCTAAGGTCCATGCGGTCTTGAATCAGCTTTCTCGGGGGAAGGCGTCGGGGCTGAACGACGCGTTGAACGTGGCGCACGGAGAAGTTGTGGTCTTTACCGATGCGCGGCAAAGCATTGAGGCGAGCGCTCTGCGAACACTTGTTTCCAATTTTGCCGACCCGGAAGTGGGTTGCGTGAGCGGCGAGCTGATGCTGGGAGACCCGGGCACAGGGGAAAAGACCAAAGGCGCGGGTTTGTACTGGCGTATCGAGAAATCCGTGCGCGAACTCGAATCCAAATCGGGGTCGGTGGTGGGAGCGACGGGCGCGTTCTACGGAGTGCGCCGCGAACTGCTGAATCCGACTCCAGAAGAAACCTTGCTCGACGATGTTTACATCCCGATGCAGGTCGTTCGCGCAGGCAAGCGTGTGGTGTTCGAACCGCAGGCACGCGCTTGGGACATCGCCGATCAGGGCACGGACCGCGAGTTTGCTCGCAAGGTGCGCACGCTCAGCGGCAACTACCAGCTTCTGCAACTGCAGCCCTGGTTGTTGAGCGCCGAGAATCCGATCCGCTTCGAGTTCGTCAGCCACAAACTGCTGCGGTTGATCGTGCCGTTCGCTCTATTGCTGGCGCTACTCAGCTGCGCTCTGATTCCGACGCCTTTGTATCGCGCCCTGTTTGTGTTGCAGTTGGCGTTTTACGTCCTGAGCCTGCTCGGGATGGCGCGGATCAAGATGGGACCGGCGGCGCGCGCCGCCGACGCGGCTTTTACCTTCGTGGTCCTCAACACGGCGGCGATGGTCGCATTTGCGAATTTCGTGACTGGCCGAAAAGTGGCCTGGACACGGTGAGAAGGAGCACTCAGGGGTGGCGATGAATCAGGAAGCACAATTCCCAGCCTCGGCATTGCCAGCGGCGGCGCCATCGCGGCGCACGACGCTGGCCTATCGCGCCCTGGTGCTTTTTTCGTTGATCTATTTCCTCCGGCCTGAAGATTTCATCCCCGGGATGGTTTACATTCCGCTGGGGAAAATTTCCGGGGGTATTGCTCTGGCCGCATTAATCTTCGGGATCAGACGGAAAGACCGCGGCAAGATGCCGCTTGAAGGCAAGATTCTGCTGGTACTGCTGGCGCAGTTGATGCTGACGATTCCCTTCGCCTACTGGAGAGGCGGGGCCGCCGACACCATCATCAACAAGTTTTCGAAGGGCGTGATCATCGCGCTGCTCATTTCTCTGGTCGTCACGAAAATGAATGACCTGAGGAAACTGCTCTTTATTCAGGCTGGATCGGTCACCCTGGTTACGATCGCATCGTTGATCGTGCATCACACCCAGGACGGTCGCCTCATGGGGATTCAAAAGGGAATCCTTGAGAACCCGAACGACCTGGCCATCAACATCGCCATCAATTTCCCGTTGTGTATGGCATTCCTGTTTGCGGCGAAGGGAGGTCTGCGCAAGGCGATGTGGGCCATTGGTCTGATCGTCTTGATGTACGGCGTAGTCGCTACTTATTCCCGCAGCGGTATGATCGCCATGATGATGACCGCCCTGATCTGCCTGTGGGAGTTTGGCGTGAAGGGCCGGCGCTTCATGCTGCTGGCGAGCACCGCGATCCTCGGCGTTCTCGCTGTTGCTGGACTGGTAGCCTCGCCAAAATACATGGCACGCATGGCAAGCCTCATCCGCCGCCCGGCCGCAGGCTCGATGGAAGAGGGATCGATGGAGGCGCACGGCGAAGGTTCGCTCGAAGCGCGCTCCCAGTTGCTGAAAGAGAGCCTGAGCCTGATGGTGCACCATCCGATTTTCGGAATCGGGCCGGGGAATTTCCCCGCGATCACTCGGGAATGGCACGTGGCCCACAATACCTACACGGAACTTGGAGCCGAGGGTGGTGTTCCCGCCCTGGCGCTCTTCGTGGCTCTACTGATCTGCTCCATGCGACGTATCCGGAGCGTGCGAAAGTTGCCGGGGTACGCTCAGGACGCAAGCATCCGCTTGTGGACCGCCGGGCTCTGGGCGGGGATTGCCGGCTATGTGGCCGGAGCGTTGTTTGCCTCAACGGAATACAACCTGTTCCCCTACTTTATGGTCGGCTATATCTGCTCGCTGTATGAGATTGCGCGCAGGCCGGCGGAGGACACAGGCACTCGCGGTACCCAGCTACAGAACGGAAATCAGGAAGAACTCGGATATGGCGGAAGCGCAGAACGTGAACTTGCCTGGACTCGCTGAACAAGTCTTGACGATCCTCCGTTGTCTCGATTGCCAGGCTCCCTTGAACGCCGGCTCGAACGGGGTGGTTTGTTCGAACTGCAAGCGCGAGTACCCGCTGGTCAATGGAGTACTTCGCTTTGTCGATGCGCAGAACTATGCGGGGAGCTTCGGTTTTCAATGGAAGCTCTATTCGAGGACGCAACTCGATGATGCCAGCAGCCAGCGCTCGGAAAACGCGTTCCGCAGGCGCACGGGTTTCAAGCCCGAAGATCTGGCGGGCAAGCTGGTGCTCGACGTGGGCTGCGGCATGGGCCGATTCGCCGAAGTCGCCACCCGCTGGGGCGCGCAAGTGGTCGGCATCGATTTAAGCCTTGCCTCAGAAGTAGCCGCCAAGAATCTTGCACACCGGAACGCCTCGATCTTCCAAGCTGACGTTTTCAAGCTGCCATTTGCGGAAGAGAGTTTCGACTACATCTACAGCATCGGAGTCCTGCACCATACGCCGGATTGTGAACAGGCCTTCAAAGTGCTCCCGCGGTTGCTGAAGCCAGGCGGGCGCATCGCGGTCTGGCTCTACAGCGCGTACAACCCGTGGTACCGGATGAGCGATCTCTATCGGCATTGGACGCGGAAGATGAAGCCGGAGACATTGCACCGCCTGTGTGGGGTGGTGGTCCCGCTGTATGAAGTCCGCCAGATGCTGAAAAAAGTGCCTGTGGTGGGGCGGCCTGCGAGCAGCGCGCTGGCTTGGGCGATTCCGATGTCGAACAATCCGGACCCGACCTGGCGCGTGCTCGACACGTTTGATTGGTATTCGCCCTGGTATCAGTCAAAGCACACCTATGAAGAAGTCTTCCGCTGGTTCGAGAGCTGTGGCCTCGAGGATCTGCGAGTGATCGAACAGCCCATCGCAGTACAGGGAACCCGGCCGGGCGGCGGCCAGGGTCGTGCGGACCGCGAAGGCGCGGAGGTTGCCCAGTGTGCGGAATAGCCGGAATGGTGGGCCGGACCGGCGAGACCATTGACGCCGCCGACGTTCACCGCATGTGTCAGACGATCGTGCACCGCGGCCCTGACGATGAAGGCATCTATGCCCAGGGTCCCGTCGGCTTGGGGATGCGGCGACTGAGCATCATCGACCTTTCCGGCGGGCATCAGCCCATCCACAACGAAGAGAAAAACGTCTGGGTCGTTTTCAACGGAGAGATCTACAACTTCCCCGAATTGCGCCGGGACCTGGAACAGCGCGGCCATAATTTCTACACGCAGAGCGATACCGAGGTCATCGTTCATCTTTACGAAGAGATGGGTGCCGACTGCGTGAAGAAGCTGCGCGGCATGTTCGGTCTGGCCCTTTACGACGAACGAAAGCAGTCGTTGCTGCTGGCGCGCGACCGGCTCGGAAAAAAGCCTCTGCATTACGCCGTGCATCAGGGCCGTTTGCTGTTTGGCTCCGAGATCAAGACTATTCTCGCGGTTGCCCCAGAGTTGGCCGACATCGATCCCGAGGGACTGCTTCAATATTTTTATTTTGGCTACATCCCCGATCCGCAAACCGCGTTCCGGCGCATTCGCAAGCTTCCTCCTGGCCATCTGCTTGAGTATTGCGCCGGCAAAACCCGCATCCGCGAGTTCTGGAATGTCCCCGAGTACGGCACACATCCTGCGATGTCAGAGGAAGAGTGCCTCGCCGAGCTGGAGCGCCGTTTGGCAGAAGCGGTGCGGATCCGCCTGATCAGCGATGTGCCCCTCGGCGCGCTGCTGAGCGGTGGTGTGGATTCTTCCATCGTCGTTGCTTTGATGGCGCGAGCCAGCGCAAAGCCGGTAAAAACCTTCTCCATCGGGTTTGAGGCCGAGGAATTCAATGAGGCGGAACATGCGCGCTTAGTCGCGGAAAAGTTCGGCACCGATCACCATGAACTCATCCTCAAGCCCAATGTCGAAGAGACACTAATGTTTCTTACGGGGATGTTGGAGGAGCCGTTTGGCGACTCCTCGATGCTGCCCACCTACTACGTTAGCCGCATGGCGCGGCAGCACGTCACGGTGGCGCTTTCGGGAGACGGCGGCGACGAATTATTTGCTGGTTACGACCGCTACCTGGTCGCGATGGAGCGCAAGAAGTTCGACCGCATTCCGAACTGGGTTGGACGCGTGTATCGGGACCAGCTTCATCATCGCGTGCCATCCGCGGTATATGGCAAGAACCTGGCCTGGAACGCCTCGTTGTCTCCGCGCGATCGATATCTCGATTCCGTCTCCTACTTGCCTGTACTGCATCGCGAGCGGTCGTTGTTCTCGAAAGACTTCCTGAAAGACGCGAGTCACTTGCCCGATCCATTGGAGCAATGGCAGCTGTACTACGATGAAGCTCCGGCTGGTGACGCCTTGAGCCGGTTGCTCTATCTCGATACGAAAACGTATCTGACCGGCGACATTCTGGCGAAAGTCGACCGCATGAGCATGGCAACGTCTCTCGAAGTTCGGGTACCCATGCTCGATCATGAATTCGTCGAATGGGTCGCCTCTCTGCCGGTGGAGTGGAAATTCCGCAGTGGTACGCGAAAATTTATTTTGAAAAAACTGGCGGAACGGCTGGGGATTCCGACCGCTGTCCTGCACCGTCGCAAGCAGGGATTCCAGTTGCCTCTGGTCGACTGGATGCGCGATTCCATGAAGGAACAATTCCTGAATGTGTTGCTCGAGCCACGAACTTTGCAGCGCGGATACTTCAAGCCCGAAGCCGTGCGTGGAATAATTCAGGAGCATATTCGTGGGCGGCGCAACCGTTCGGGCATTCTCTGGCGGATGCTGGTGCTTGAGCTATGGCACAGAAACTTTATGGAAGCCGGAGCGGCCCGCGGACAGACGGACCCGCCCAACGTAAGTTCCAGAGAAGTGCATCAAAGCGCCGCACGGCCGGGAATCTATACGCTGTAATGAAGCTGGCAGGCTCCGTCCGCCGCCAGGCGCGGGAAACCGATGGAAACGACTGAGACCACGATCACAGCAGCCGAAACCAAGGCCAACCACCGGAGCAAGGCTCCGGTTTTCGTGCTGGGCTGTCCGCGCTCTGGAACGACGTGGCTGTATCACATACTGCTGTCGGCTGGAAACTTTGTGGTCTACCGCGCCGAGTCTCAGGTGTTCAACCTGCTGGAACCCCGATTTGGCGACCTCGCGATCGCACGCAACCGGAAGAGGATGCTCGAGGCATGGGAACACAGCAGTCTGTTCACCAAGACCGGGCTCGAGGCGCGGCAGGTCGAAGAAGAGGTCATGGCGCACTGCGAGAACGCCGGCGACTTTCTCCGCATTGTGATGGAAGCCATGGCACGCCAGCAGGGGATGGAACGCTGGGCCGACTGCACTCCCGATCATCTGTTGGCCATGCGCAGAATCAAGCAGACCATTCCGAACGCGCTCATCATTCACATCATTCGCGACGGTCGCGACGTGGCTCTTTCGCTGGAGAGACAGCATTGGATCCAGCCGTTTCCCTGGGATCACGGAAAAGAACTGCTTACGGCCGCTCTGTATTGGGAATGGGTTGTCAACAAGGGCCGTGAGAGCGGCCGGGCGATGGGCAACGACTATCGAGAAGTCCGCTACGAGGATTTGGTGGCCAGCCCTCGAGCGACGTTGGCGACCCTGGGAGAATTTATCGGCCAGGATTTGGACTACGACCGGATCGAGCGCGTGGGCATTGGATCAGTGAGCCGCCCCAACAGTTCTTTCGGCAGAGACGCCCGATCAGGCGATTTCAAGCCTGTTGCCCGGTGGAGGTCCGGTCTGTCTGACCGTCAACTGGAGGATGTCGAGGGTTTGGTTGGCGGCACCTTGGCGTCGCTAGGATACGAACTCGGGGAAAAGGCATCGTCGAGTGGGGTTCCCGCGCACCTTCGCAGGATGCGAACCTTGTATCAGTTTCGCTTCAACACCAAGCTGAAACTGAAGACCGAAACGCCGCTCGGGCAGGTGTTTGCCAGCCGTGATCTCGATTTTCTGGGCGGGTCCGCCGAAGGATCGACCCTCACGCCCGACCCCGTTCGCGAACCGGCTCGCGTGCTGCAGATCGGAAATTACCCTCCGCCCATGTGCGGTTGGGCGATTCAGTTGAAGCTCGTTACCGACGAACTTCGACGCCGCGGTCACACCTGCGAGGTGTTGAAGATCAATGAGGGACGGCAAATCAAGAGTTCCGAGTACGTCGACGTGCAGAGTGGTGCCGACTATGTGAAAAAGCTATGGCGATACACTCTGCAAGGGTACCGCCTGAATGTTCACGTCAACGGCATGTCCAAGAAGGGATACTGGCTGGCGATGGCGGCGGCACTGATGGGCAGAATGGTGAACCGTCCGACTTTGCTGACATTTCACGGCGGACTGTCGCAGGATTATTTCCCGCGCAATGATCGGAGCCTCGCCCACCTGGCGTTTGCCGGGCTGTTTCGCATGGCGGGAGACATCGCGTGCGATAGTGCGCCGATTCGGGACGCTATTCTTACGTATGGGATTCGCCCCGACAAAGTTGTATCAATAGGGACGTTCTCACCACAGTACTTGCAGTTTGATCGGGTGGCTCTGCCGGACGCCGTGGAAGAGTTCCTTCGTCGCCATCCGCGGGTGTTCTTGTCTTACGTGTCATTCCGTCCAGAATACCGGCTTGATGTTTTGCGCGAAGGGATGAGGCTGTACCGGCAGCAGGACCCAGGTGCTGGTTTTGTGTGGCTCGGTTTCCCCGGAAAGGAAATGCCGGCTGCGGAGAAGTTTGTCAGCGAATGGAGTGCCGAAGAGCGCGAGAGCTTGCTTCTGCTGGGAAATCTGACGCATGACCAGTTCCTGACCCTGCTCAGTCGTTGCTTCATGTATCTGCGGACTCCTGCCTGCGATGGCGTGGCGGCTTCGGTCCTGGAGTCGCTCGCTCTGGGGATTCCCGTTGTGGCCAGCGAGAATGGCCGGCGTCCGAAAGGCGTTGTTCCCTACGACGATCTCAGCGCCGCCGATATGGTGGAAAAGCTGCGATTCGTCCGTGCGCATTACGACCAAGTTAAAGCTGGCTTGCAGCCCGACCTGTACGACGATAATGTTGGCCGGATGGCGGACTGGTTGGCGGGCGATCCGATGCGCGATACGAGCAGCCAGTAGCAGCTCGGGGCCATATTCATCCCGGTGGTTGGAGGTTCGCGTGCGTAGGTGCGTCTTCTTTGCGGCTTTCCTGCTGTTTGTCTGCGAGATTCCAAGCTTTGTGTGCTTCGCACAATCCGGCCCCGCCACCGGTCAATTCGATGGACCCGCGGAGCTGCCGCGGGAATACGTGAAGAGCGCGATCTCGGATACGCCTGCCCCTGGGAAATCGATTCCAGTGAAAACGTCAGCCGAACTGGGCGCCGCGATTGAGAAAGCTGCCTGCGGAGACACCATCGTTTTGCAGGCCGGCACGGAATTTGCCGGCAATTTCAAGTTCCCCGCGAAGGCTTGCGATGACGCCCACTGGATCGTGCTGCGCACCAGTGCTTCCAACAGCGACCTGCCACCGGAGGGAACGCGCATCACTCCTTGCTACGCGGGCGTCGCGTCCTTGCCCGGACGGCCGCGGTATGCATGCAATTCGGCCACGAACGCAATGGCGAAGATGAACTTCGACAATAAAGGCAGTGGCCCGATCACCTTTCTTGACGGAGCCAACCACTACCGTTTTGTCGGCCTCGAAATCACCCGCAGTTCCCCGGGAGCCACGATTTACAACCTCGCTTTCTTTCCCGAAGGAACCGGACATCACCTGATCTTTGACCGGGTCTGGATGCACGGGACCGCCCAGGATGAAACCACACGAGGGATTGCGCTCGGGGGGACCCGCTATGTTGCGGTGGTGGATTCGTACTTCAGTGATTTCCATTGCGTCGCCGCCACGGGAGCTTGTGTTGATTCGCAGGCTATCGCGGGCGGCGTGGGCATGCACGACATGGGGCCATTTAAAATCGTGAACGACTTCCTCGAGGCCTCCGGCGAGAATCTGATGTTCGGAGGCGGGCCTGCCGTGTCTGCTCCCATGGACATCGAGATACGGCGGAATCACCTTTTCAAGCCCGGCATTTGGCGGCAGGGTAGCGTGGGATTTGTAGGCGGGGCCTCAGGCAGGCCATTCATCGTAAAGAATCTCTTTGAACTCAAGAACGCCCAGCGGGTTCTGTTCGAGGGAAACATTCTCGAAAACAGCTGGGGAGGTTTCAGCCAGGCGGGATTCGCGATTCTGTTGACGGCCAAGAACCAGAACAACAAATGCCCCGCCTGCAAAGTCACCGACATCACCATCCGTTACGATCAGATCGAACACTGCGGGAGCGGGTTCCAGATCGCGACGGGCTTGTCCGACGCGGGTGGGGCGAGCAGCGGTACGGAGCGAATCAGTATTCATGATGTCATCGTGGATGACATCGGAGGCCAGACCTACGGCGGATTTGGCGCGTTCGCTCAGGTCACTTCCAGGCAGCCAGCCTTGCGAGACTTGTCGATCAACCACGTCACTGCCATCCCCCCGAAGACGCTTTTCATCATGGGCGCGCCCGTGGAGGGAGAACGGATGGCAAACTTCACCTTCACCAACAATCTGGTGGGGGCTGGCCAGCAGGAAATTTTCCCGCCCGGAGGCGGAGCGCAGAACTGCTCATTCCAGCCCGCCCGGCAAACGCCTACCGGGGTCCTTAAGAGTTGCTTCAGCAGTTTCACATTCAGTCACAACGTGATTGTGGGGTCGTTAGGGGGATGGCCCAGCGGAAACGTGTATCCGAAAGATCGTGCCGCGGCCGGCTTGTCAGAATCTTCCGAAGGGCGTTACCACTTATGCCGTGTCAAGAACGACGAATGTAAGAAGCCCTCGCCGGCGCTGCAGGCGGCGAGTGATGGTAAAGATGTAGGAGCCGATGTCGGCGCCGTCCTCGAGGCAACCAAAGGTGTAGAGTGAACTCGCTCGGTACTATCGGCCTCCGGTTATCGCCGCGGTGAGCGCTACGATATCCGCTCCAAGATCTTTGCCGTCGGTCGCCGCATGCGCGAACGGACTGCCAGGTTGCAAACGATAGCTGGCCAACGGATCGGCAGCCACGCTACTTGCGAACCGTACATCGGTAGTGGACGCAGGTGAGAAATTTGCCTGAGGCCACTTGCCCATGGCGCCGATGAGCACGTTATGCGCGAAGCTGGAATCCTTAAAGCAGTTGCTGATGACGCCGGCAGGCCCCTGTTGATAGGCGCAGTTATCCGGCCCGCCCCCAGTCGTCGCAACCCCGCCGCTGCTGGTGAAGATGTTGTTGGACCACACGAAACCGTACATCTCTGGATACGATTTGTTGTTCCCAACCGTCAGCATGGCGGCCTTCGGGTTCTTGCTCAACGCCGTTACGTGACTAATGGCGATGTCATGCAGCACGCTGAGCGGGTTGCCATTCGACTCCTGCCATAAGTGACCGCCGCCGTGGTAGGCAGTGCCATCGACGTCGTCGACCACCACATCGTGAATACTCACGTTCCACATGCCTTGCGAAAGCGCGCCCGAATCGGAAGGACCATTGCCGATTTGAAAGCCCTCGCCGGCGTGGTTGATGGTGTTGAAACGGATGGTGACATCGTGCACCACACAGATCGGGCATCCCCCGTTCTGATTCTTGGGCGTCAACAAGATTGAGAAGCCGGTCTGGCTGAACCCACCCCAGCTGTTCTCCAGGACGTTCCCTTCGAATAGAACCCGGATTCCATTCTTCAACTCAAAGTGGTTCTTGACGATGAAGGGATGGCCATCGCGTCCACCCACGAAGCCTTTCTGTCCCTTCATCCAGATCATCGGCTTGTAGAAATGGTTGCGGCGGATCTCGATGTCTTCCGCGGTATGGTCAGCGCCGCCGCCGCCAAAAATGATGTTCTCGCCCGCGGCCTCCAGGAAATTGTTCACAATCTTGTACGGTCCCATCGCCTCGGTGCCAATTCCGCCCCCGATAGCCTGGGAATCAACACATACGCCAGAGACCGCAACACAGTGGAAATCAGTGAAGAAGGAATCGACCACAGCCACATTGCTGTTTCCGGTCAGCATAAGTCCCCGGGTGGTCTCCTCCTGCGCAGTTCCGTGGAGCCAGGACCGGTCGATGATGATGTGATCGCTGGTTCCTCCATGCGCGTTGATGACCAGGTTGTATACCGGAGAGTTTCCGCTGCGGGTAATCTCAAGGCCTATCAGTCGATAGTGATTGGCTCCGTCGGCGAATTGAACCGGTCCGCTGCCGGTGGTTGCAAAGACCAGCTTGGCGAGCACGTTCTTGGTTGAGGAGCATCCGAAGGCGGGACGGCCGGGAAGCGACGCGACCCCGGCATAGCAGGGGGTGAGGCGCGTGCCTTCGGCCGGCAGCGCATTGTCGGGCGCAGCGGTTCGAATCACGATCCAGTGGTTATCATCACACGGCTTCGCCGGCAGGGTGAACGTGCCCGTGAAGGTTGCGCCCGCCTGCAATTGAATCGTGTCTCCACACTTGGCGGATGTCAGTGCCGCCTGCAGATTCCCTCCGCTCTTCACCGTCTGCACGGCGCCGGGCGCGGGCGTGTCCGCTAGAGAGGTCTTCATGTAGACGCGTGGCAATTCCGCTGGACCGTCGGTGTTGCCCGTGCTGGAGATGGCGACACTCAAGCTGAGTTTGCGGGAAGTCGTCTGCCCGGATGCGTCGGAAAGTTCCGCCACGAAGGGAAAAGCTCCCGTTTGGCTCGTGATGCCGCCGATACCGGCGTCCGTGGAATCAAAAGCCAGGCCCGTCGGCAACGAGCCGGAAGCAATTTTCCAGTGATAGGGAGCGGTTCCGCCTGCGGCGTGCAGGGTGGTCGAATAAGGCGCGCCTTCTGTCGCTTCGGGAAGGCTGGTATTAACGATCGAAAGCGGTGTCACGGACACCGCCGGAGGATTTACCGTGATCGATGCTATGGCTCGCTTGCCGGGATCCGCCTTGCTGGTCGCAACCAACTCCACGGTAGCGGTGTTGCTGACGGTGGGGGCGGTGAAAAGACCGCTCGCCGAGATCGCTCCGGCGGAGGACGACCAACCCACTTGGGTGTTAGCCGAATTCAACACCTGCGCAGCAAATTGATAGGACGTTCCCGAGACTAGGCTCAGACTGGCTGGGGAGATGGACACCTGCACGGCGGCGGCAATCGGTGCGCCTTGTCCCACCGAAATGGCAAAACGCTCCGATCGCCCCGAGGTATGAGAGCTATCTGAGATAAAGGTAGTGAAGCCGTACGACCCTGATGTTTTGGGCATGCCCGTAATGTTTCCGCTGGTGGGATTCAGGCTCAAGCCCGGCGGAAGTGTGCCACTCCGGATCGCGACGCTATAAGGAGGCTTGCCGCCACTCACAAAGATGACACCCTTGTAGGCGGAACCAACCGCGCCCACGGGCAAGCGGGCGGCTACCGTCATGGGTTGTGCGCTTGGGGTGGATGCAGCCGAACTGGCGGACCCGGCATTCAGAGATGCACAACCGGCTTCGACGCCAACTACGGCGAACAGGAGTACGAAGAGCCGAATAGAAGGAAGACTTTTGAAGACAGCCGGGGTAACTCTGGATCGGGGGGTAACCAGGGGCAACATCACACCGTCCTCGAAACGAATATTTAGGGGGACTTCAGCGTTTCCGAGTCCTGTCCTGACACTCTAAAGACCAACGCTTCGATTACATAGATAACCTTAGGGCACTGGCCAGTCGAGACACAGAAGTACATCGGAACGCGCGGAAGGTTCGTTATCCACGTGGTAACCATTACTACGCGAATACTCGCGTTGTGCTGATCCCCAGCGGATGGCAGGCGCCTATTTGGAAAGCACGCGGGCGCGAAGACGATCGTAGAAGGTATTTCCCAGCAGCTTTCGGACCGAGCCACGAATGGCGTCATTGAATCGCATGGCTGTGAGGCCCTGGCCTTTCGTCAAAGCGTGAAAACGAGGAACGCTGGTGCCGCGCATAATGGCCACACGGCCAAGTTGAAAGGGATTTGTGCTGGCGGAATTCGCGGCAACCCGGCTGGTGGAGACCGATCGATAGCCAGACTGCTGGGCTTGCACTGCAACACGCTCGTCCCAGCGTCCCCCAGGGCACGAGAAGTGGTGAACCGGGCGCCCCGTGATTTGTTCCAACTCCGCCTTGGACGCGGCGATTTCCCGGGCCAGTTCCTCGTCGCTGAGATCTGGAAGATACGGATGAGTCATGGAATGCGAACCCACTTCCATCCCAAGATCGCTGAGTTCGCGAAGCTGCCTCCGCGAGAGACAACCGCGCTTGTCCAGAAAACCGACGGTCACGTAGAAAGTTCCGGAGAAGCCGAGTTCGCGAAGGAGAGGCGTGGCCGTTATTAAATCGGTCTCGCACCCGTCGTCAAACGTGATGACGGCTCCGGGCGATTCCGGGTCGGCGAGCGCTTCCGAGACGCTCTTTCCGCGCAACCCGAGCTTCTGCAGCGACTGCATTTGCGCGACGAAATCGGATGCGGAAACGACGTACCGCACGTACCCCGGTTCGTCCTGGCACGTGGGCCGGTTCGGGAGTTCGAGCTCGTGATACATCAGATACACGATTCCACGGCTCACAGGTTCACCGGTCCGTCGCCGTCGCCACGCATGAAGTAAACCTCGTGCTGCTTGCTCTCGAAGGGGATGAGCTTTTCAGCAAGAGGCTTGGCGGCCGCGAAAATGAAGTTGGATGGCCCACGCAAGTAGCCACAGTTTTGAAACCCATTTCTCCATGCCTGGTGCGAGTGGTTCGCGATAACGAGGTCGACGCCGCGTTGCTGCAGAAAGCGCGTGGCCTCTTGAACCACAGCGGCCGCGTTCTCGGGAGCGGAAAACGCGTCGGCAATCGTTCCGACACGAAGGTTGCCAAAATACCGATTGTTCTGCATCTGTGTGTCGAGCAGCAACGCCCATCCGAGTATTTCGGAGCCGCGCAGCACCTGCAGCGGCAAAAAGCTTTTGTCCGACGGGTAGAGGATATTCAGCGTCTCAGACCTCCGGTCGGCGATCATGGCATATCGGGAACCAATCTGTTTCCAGAGGTCATCGGCCCAAGGGCCGAAACTCTCAATCGGTTCCGTGTTGAGATTCGAGATGGTCCCTTTGCGGCGAAGCCGGTGGAGGGTTTTGATTCCAACCCATCCCGCGCCAGTCGCGGCTGCAAGCCCGGCGAGTACCCGTCGCGCGAGGCTTTGGCGTAGTGGGGCAATCTGACGCAGAAACGCTGCGGGATGGTTCACGAAGAAGAAGAACGGAACTGCGCTCAGGCTCCATCCCATCGCTTTCAGCATGGTGGGGAGCGGCCGATCAAAACCGCCCATGCCCAGCGCAAACAATCGCGGCTGCATTTTAAGTGCGCTGCGCAACATGGTGACTCCCACGCTGGCATAAGCCTTATTGACGATGCCTTCGGAGACGGGAAGATGGTAGTAAACGATGGGAAGTGTCTCGCCTCCGAGCATGAAGTCCTGGAACTTGAGGATGAACGCTCCACGGACGTTGTCTTCCTCGAGCGCCAGATAGTATTCCTGGTAAATGCTGCGCCCTTCATGTTTCGGCAGCCAACGCGGCACATTCGATTCGGGGAAGTGGAACTCAGGGGCGATGCCGCCCACCGTCAAACGCTGGTTGAAGGCTTTTACTGCCGGGATCCTGTCTTCCGTGTACGGACGGATGGCAATGGCCATGGCGAGAGGCTAGACCTGCTGAACTTTGCTCCCAAGAATTTCCAGGACGTGCCGGACGTCCTTCATTTGGTCGATTTCCTCGGGCTCGAACTGCAGATCGAATTCCTGCTCCAGCGCGAGAACGAGGTTCAAATGATGAACCGAATCCCAGGTGTCGATCGTCTCGGGCGACGAATCGAGAGTAAT